>Ga0214919_10004851_pt1 | contig 19367 bp, 21 predicted proteins | sample LL1503_MetaG_FD_177994 | JGI IMG/M metagenome (GOLD analysis project Ga0214919, IMG submission 177994) | Freshwater microbial communities from Lake Lanier, Atlanta, Georgia, United States - LL-1503 | ecosystem: Environmental > Aquatic > Freshwater > Lake | place: USA: Georgia | collected...
TGGTGGCAGGGCGCTTGGCTTCGGCGGGCGGGAGAATGTTGAGCTCGGCTTTTTCACTGCTGACCGAGGCCGGCGCGGGTGCGACGACGGGGGCCGGGGTAGCGATTGGGGCCGGAGCAGGGGTGAACACCGCGGCAGCTGGAGCTGCAGCGATGGTTTCGACGGGGGCCGGGGTTGAGACCGGCGCGATCACGGGAGCTTCAGGCTCGGGCGCGAACGGGTTCTTGTACTCGCTCTTCGGGGTGATGACCTCGAGGGAGCTAGGTTTGTAATCGCCACCGCTGGAGGCCGGGGCGGGGTTGCTAGCGGGGGCAGCGGGGCGTTTTTTCCCACGGTTGAGGCCGGAGCCACGGGTGGAGCCGAACGTACCGAACGGCTGGGTCTCGCCACCAGCGTTGGACGCGGGGGCTGTCACGGCAGGGGCCGCGGGCGCCGTATTATCGGCAGCCGGCGCGGCGGAGGTGCCGGACGTATCTGGATCTGTCATTGTGTTGTTTTTTGTGTTTTCTGGGCGCTCACCGTAAAACGGGAGCGGCCCGGGTTGGTGACGCTGGCGGAACGCGTTAAGCGCACTCGACGTCTGCGTCAAAGGGCTAGCATCGCTCCGCCCACCTCTTGGGGCAACTGCAAATTCGCTCCGGCCGCCAGGGGCTGTAAAAGTGAACGCGGGCTTGCCAGCGCTTAAGAGCGTTTGCAGGGTCGCGGGCATGGACAAATTCGAGGAAATCTTTCGCATGCAAGAGGCGCTCAACCAACGTATCGGCGTCGTGCTGCCCCCGCCGACCGATGAGGAAAAGGCGAAGTGGATTCTCAATTACACGCGCGCCATGCAGCAGGAGACCGCGGAGTTGATCGATAGTGTGCCGTGGAAATGGTGGGCGAAGTACCAGAAATTCGACGAGCAAAACGCCAAGGTCGAAGTCGTGGATCTGTTTCACTTTCTCGTCTCGCTCGCGCAAACGCTCGGGATGTCCGCGGACGATGTTTACCAAGCCTATTTGAAGAAAAACGCTGTCAACCACCAGCGACAGGACAGCGGTTACGTCAAAAAAGACGAAGCCGACTCTAAGCACATTTAAAAAACCCGCGCCATTCGACAAGAATGGCTGCACCCGCGCGGGAATTTGGGCCTGAATCGGTAGCGAACTAGTCTCCCCAATCTACGCCGAGCGCGAAAATAATCTTAGCGCGTCACCACAAACGCCGCCGTCACATCGACGGCGGTTTCGCCTTCTTCGACCACCCGAGCGCGCAACTTGAGCTTGGCTTTACCGTACCGGGCGAGGGCTTCCTTAAATTCAGCGATGGCTGCTTGGGCCGGGCGCTCGCAGATCGCGCGCAAATCACCGATCACAGGCCGACGATAGGCGGCGCGACTCTCTTTCACGACGATGCTCCACTCGGGTTTCACGGCACCTTTTTCGTTTTTCATCAGCTCCCAAACCACGCCGTAACCGGCGAGGGTGGCGAGGGAAACCAGACTGCCACCAAATGCGGTGTTCAGCGAATTTTTATTCTGCTCCTTGGGTGCGGTGAGCGTCAGGGCGCGATCGTCGCTCACTTCCACGCCGACTCCCATCGCCTTGGCGAGGGGGATCATTTCGTGGAGGAAAAGCTCCAATGCGGGGACCTTAACGGACTTCATTCGAAGCTAAGTTGCAGGATTAATCCCCCCGCGTCAAAGCCTCAACCGCTCGAATTTACCGAAAAAAATGTCCGCGCGTTTGACCTAGGTGAATTCTCTTACTCACTGGTGGGATTATGATTACCCTAGGGAAAAAACTCAAAACAAACTTCAAGCTCAAGGTCGTCGCCCACGGCGTGGAAAGTGAAGTCACTTTTAAAGACCTGCTCAAGCGCCGCACCATTGTGTCGGTTTACATGAAAAATAACACCGGTTCCTGCGATAAGCAAAACGACTCCATGGCTGCGCATACCGCTGAGTTTACGAAAGCTGGCTACGATTTGATCGCGATCAGCCGCGACACGCCGAGCTCGCATCTGAAGTACGCGGTTAAGAAAAAAATCACCTACACCTTGGTGAGCGACCCAACTGATCTTTTTGCGCAGGCGGCGGATTCGGTGGTCGAGAAATCGATGTACGGTAAAAAATATTTTGGACCGGCCCGCGCGGCATTTGTGCTCGCTGCCGACGGCACGGTACTCGCGGTGGCCGAAAAAGTGGATACCGCGGACCACGCGACCCAACTCAAGGCGCTCATCGCTGGACTAAAATAATAGTGGTAGGGATGGAATTGAGCGAAGACCAGCCGCATCCGCCTTGCTCTAATTATCTCCACTAACTTTTCGGCACCACTAGTTTAATTGCTCACAGGGTGAGCATTTTCGACGGCACCTGTTTTTGGTAAAATTTTCGGGTATTATCCCCGATTTGCCTCAGTGCTATGATGACAATGCCTCTTGGTCTGGTTTCAGTTTACGCCTAAATTACCGGTTCTTGAAAGCGTCGCTTCGCATCTGCTTTCCAATGAGGTTTTCCGAAAACTTCTTTGTAGAGAAACCAGACTGTTGCAAAAGTCTGATTCAGCGTCCGCGCTGCGACTTGCAGCCGCACTGCCAGCTCGGTCAAGAACGCTTTGGCTTTTCTCTGGGTGGCTTAGTGTTCGGCAGATTAAGACTGAAATTGTACTGTCGATCAATCCAGTGGCTGCAGATTGAATCGGTGCTAAGAGAGTCAGAGTTGCACTTAGTGCTAGGCGACAATCATGACCGCGAAGAAAAAAGGGCTGACTAAGCGCTACTTTCAAAGGCGTCATTCGGCTGTGGCTGATCTAAAACGTTAGCCAAAAAAGAGCCGCTCGCCATGCCAATACCTGGCGCCAAATTCGGTGCATGTCGTCAGCAATCGCGAAGCGCAAAAACGTCAAGTCGTCCGCCATTAAGTTGGTGCGTGGCCTTTCTCCATCATCCACCTGGGATGATCTCATGTATCGCATCTGCGTTCGGCAAAAAATCGACGCTGGGCTCGCGGACATCCGCGCTGGCCGCATCCATTCGCACTCGGCGATTCGGAAGGAATTCGCGGCGTGACGATTACCTGGTCCTCCGAAGCACGGCGGTCGCTTCGTGCGATTCGACGCTACATCGCTCAGGATTCCCTAATTCTACGCCGCACGTATGGTCGCTCGTATCATCGAGCGTGTGGAGCGCGCAGCGATTGCTCCCAGCCAAGGCCACTCGGTGCACGAATATCTCGAGGAGCCGTTGAAGGAAGTTCACGAGTCTCCTTACCTCATTATCTACCAGTTTTCAGATGCAGAATTTCGGGTCGTGACGCTCGTCCACTTTAAGGAACCTCTCGAAAGAAAAAGGTTAACCAGTCGCTAGAGCCAACGAGACGGTTCCTTACTTATCGTGCCGCCCCTAAAAAACCGGGTTATCGCGCCGTCCGCCGAGATAAATAAAATACGTAGCTCGCTTCGGCTAGATCGTGCGGTTGTGCTGCGCGATGAATTGCCGCGCCGGATGTGGAGCTTGTTGTATCGCTCCCTCGATATCATCGCCGATTCCGGGCATGCCGTTGGGCAAACCGGCGGGCGTGCGCTGCGTGCAACTCTTGGCCGACTTTCGCTGTGCGATTTTTGGCCAGCCCGAAAGGCCGGCGGTCTGCTTGAGCTTGCGGCCGCAGCTCGATATCTGCGGCGTCGAGCGCGTGGAAGCCCTCCGCCTGCTGGCAGCGATGGAAATCGCCACCGCCCCGGACAGTGCGTTTACGGCAGCTCGTAAATCTCGATTAGGCTGATACCGGTCGCGCCTGCGACACCGCTCACCTGCGCGAGGTAGGTACCGGGATCGAACGTGGCGAGCACGGCGGCGTCTTTGCTGTCGTCGCCTAAGGCGAACGCGCCCGTCGCCGTGTTCGCTGCGCGGAGATCGGCGAGGTTGGCGGCGCTGCCCCAGTCGTTGTTGGTGAAGAGGCTCTGGCCGGCAGCGTTGGTGATCAGAAGCGTGGGGTCGGACAAGGCGCCAGTGACGCCGAAGTCGGCGAGGGTCGGGCCGACGCCGCGAATCAGAAGCTGTTTGGGCTTCGGGCCGGTAACTACAAACCCGGCGATGTGGGCGCTGGTACCGGCTCCGGTCTGAGCTCGGCTGGAGACGTTGAGGATGCGGCCGGGTAGGGTGAGGCGATAGACGAGCAGCATCGAGTCGTTCTCCATGCCGGATGGGTGGGCATAGGACGTGCCGTCCTGGAGGCCGGATTGGGTGATGAAATCGTTGTCGTTGCCGACGAACAGAAAGTAGTCGTTGGGCGCGGCGGGATCGAGCGTGGGCACGAGCGAAAGTGCCTCCCACTTTTCCGACAGGTTGTTGTTGTCGTCGATCGGTCCGTTGCGGAGTCCAAACTTGGCGAGCTGCGAGCCGTCGTTGATATTGATAAACTCGGTGCGGGCGGCGGGTCGGATCGAAGCGTCGAGGACGCCGGCGGGCGCGATCGGGTTGGCGGGATTGTCGAACTTCGTGCCGGCAAAGTTGGTGGCGCCGGAAATGTCGTAGACCAGGATATTGCGGTAGGTTGACGTCGCGATCGGGTAGGTGTGACCGAAGCCTGCGTCTCGGGCGAGGACAAGGAACTGCGTGTTGTTGATGGCGAGCAGCTCACTCTGGGCGCAGACAAGGGTGGCGCCGGCGGCTGTGCGCGTGGTGGGCAACTGGAGGACGTATTCGCCTTTCAGCACGGGCGCGGCGCCGGTGATGTCGTAGGCGAGCAGGCGGGTGTTGAAACGCGTGGTGCTGGACCCGCCGGTGCCGCCGTCTTGGCGGGCGGCGGACTGCAGGAGAGCAAAAAGCGTCTTACCATCGGGCGCGAGGCAGAGGCCTTCGAGACCCTGGTTATTTTGCCGGCCGGTCGTGGGATCGGCGGGCACGGGGACGGGCTGGCCGGGGGCGGGATTGTTGGAGGCGAAACCATCGGCGCCGTTGCGCTGCGGGATTAAGGCGGCGGGCGGGCGGATAGCCGACTGCAGTTTGCCGTCGGCGGAAAATTTATAGATATAAGGGCCGTATTCGTCACTGATGTAGAACGAGCCGTCGGGCAGGCGCACGATGCCTTCGGCATCGAGGGAGAGGCGGCCGTTGAAGCCCTGCGGCATTGCTGGCAACGTCGCGGTCGCGGCGCGCACGCCCGCGGTGCCGGCGGCCGTGTCGAGCGCGGTGAACGGCGTCCCGTCCGACTCGGTGAGTAATGTGGTGTCGGCGACGCTGATACCGACTTGGTTCTGCGCGCTCGAACCCGCCGCAGAGGGGTTGAACGTGATTGCAAGGGTGTAGAATCGGGCGCGCCAGTTGGTTGTGCCGGGGTTGTTATAGCCGCGGTCGGGCTGCATGTAGAGGGTGCCGGCATACAAGCCGTCGGCGGTGCGGCGCCATGATTTTGGATCGATAGTGAGCGCTGAGAATGAGCCGAGGGTTTCGCCAAATTTGTCGCGCGTGGCGGCCGGGATGCGGCCCACCCCCACGAGGCCCTGGTTGACGAATGCGTAGCCTCCGAGAACGGCGGTCGAGGCGGGTTGGGCGGAGAGGGTAGCGGCGGCGAGCAGGATCGCGGTGGTGAGTGCTGGATAATAAAGTAAGGAAAGCATGTGCTCAGCTTGGTTAGCCCTCGTCACAGTTGAATGCCGTCGCTGTGACGATTGGGTGGCATTTTGGTTTGCGAATGGTCGCGCCGCGGCACGCGCGGCTTGAAACTGCCGGGAAATCCCAGAATCTCCTTTGCATGGCCAAAACCGAAGAAGCCCCCAAGATCATCTTCTCGATGTTGAGCGTCTCGAAAAAAATCGAGCGCAAGGAAATCCTCCGCGATATCTCGCTGTCCTTTTACTACGGCGCGAAGATTGGCGTCCTCGGGCTCAACGGCTCCGGTAAGTCCTCGCTCATGCGCATCCTCGCCGGCGTCGACACTGAAATCGACGGCCGCGTGCACTTCGAACCGGGTTACACGGTGGGCTTCCTCCAACAAGAACCTGCGCTCACCCCAGGTTCCACGGTGCGCGCCTGCGTCGAAGAAGGGGTAAAACACCTCACCGATCTCACCGCGGCCTACGACGCGAGTTGGGATGAACTCTCCGAGGCGACGGACGACGCGGCCAAGGACGCCATCGCGGACAAACAGGCTAAATTGCAGGAAAAAATCGATACCCTCGGTGCGTGGGATGTCGCACCTCAGGTTGATATGGCGATGGATGCGCTGCGTTGTCCGGCCGGCGATGCGATCGTCGATCATCTCTCGGGCGGTGAACGTCGTCGCGTGGCGCTCGCGCGTCTGCTTCTGCAAAAACCCTCGATCCTCCTGCTCGATGAGCCGACAAATCATCTCGATGCCGATAGCGTCAATTGGCTCGAGCAGCACTTGAGCCGCTACGAAGGCACGGTCATCGCCGTCACGCACGACCGTTATTTTTTGGACAACGTTGCCGGTTGGATCCTTGAGCTCGATCACGGCCACGGTCTGCCGTGGAAGGGTAATTATTCCTCATGGCTCGAGCAGAAACAAGCCGTCGCCTCCGTCGCCGAACGCACCGAGAGCAAGCGCCAGAAAGCCATGGCGCGCGAACTCAGCTGGATCCGCCAAGGCGCCAAGGCCCGCCAGTCGAAGGGCCAAGCTCGTATCAACGCCTACGAGTCCATGCTCAAGGCCGATGTCGCCGAACAGGAAAAGTTGTTTGAAATCATTATCCCCGCCGGCCCGCGCTTAGGCACGGTCGTAGTTGAGGCGCAGAATGTCGCGAAGGCTTTCGGCGAAAAATTGCTCTTCGATAAACTTAACTTCGCGCTGCCGCCTGGTGGTATTGTCGGCATCATCGGACCCAACGGTGCGGGTAAAACCACGCTCTTTAAACTCATCACCAACCTAGAAAAAGCCGACGCCGGTACCTTCAAAGTCGGAGACACCGTGAAGTCGGCCTACGTCGAGCAGTCGCGTGATTCACTCGAGGGTAATAAAACGATCTGGGAAGTCATCAGTGATGGGCAGGAGATTCTCACGCTGGGGCCGCGCTCGGTGAATAGTCGCGCGTACTGTGCACAATTTGGTTTCACCGGCGCCGATCAGCAGAAAAAAGTCGGCGTGCTTTCCGGTGGCGAACGCAACCGCGTGCTGCTCGCCCGTGTGCTCAAAAGTGGGGCCAATCTGCTTCTGCTCGACGAGCCAACCAACGATCTCGACGTGAATTCGATCCGCGCGCTGGAGGAGGCGCTCGAGACGTTTGCCGGTTGTGCAGTGATTATCTCCCACGATCGCTGGTTCCTCGATCGGGTGGCCACGCACATCATGGCGTTTGAAGGCGATAGTTACGTCCACTGGTTTGCGGGCAATTACTCGAGCTACCTTGAGGATTTTAAGAAGCGTAAGGGCAAGGAAGCCGATCAACCGCACCGAATCAAATACCGTAAATTATCACGGTAAACCGAGTTCTCAATACCCGTCCACTAAAGGTTGTCCGGTAGTGAATGGCGAAATGAGTACCGCAAAACGACACCTGCTTCGCTAAGGGTTAAAATTCAGACGATATTAATTTAAAGCCTACTATGTTTGACAAAAATAAATATGTCAGACGTATTCTGAGAATGATCATAAATACTCGAGCTTTCCTGCGTGGATTCACTTCTTTCAAAGCAAAAGCACGTAAAGGTGAAATTGTACGCGTCCAAGACAAAGAGGGCGAATTCCTTTTCACAGTCGCGACGCCTCGCTCATCACTCCTCGGTGCCGCCAAAGGTAAAATTGTGTTTCATGATGATTTGACCAAACCAACCTTGCCCAACGAAAGCTGGAGGCCCTCGCTTTGAAGCAGCGCCCAAAATACATATTAGATACCCACGCTTTTATTTGGGCTGCAACCGACGACGACCGATTGAGCCTCAAAGCGGCTCGGGCGATATCCACTACTCCCTTTGAACAGCTAGCGATTTCAGATGTTACTTTGCAGGAAATTGGGCTACTGCTTCATTCTGGTAAAATAGCATTTAAAGGCTCACCCGCCCATGTGCTTGGAGTTATGCTCAACTATGTGTCCGTGCTGCCTATCACTTTGGATATCGCAATTATCGCCCCAGCCTTAGCGTTCCCGCATGGCGACCAATTTGATCGTATCATCTCGGCAACCGCGAAAGTTCATCGAATCACTCTCATCACTAAAGATAGCAACATTACTGACTCCTTGGTCGTTTCAACGCTGTGGTAATTGTGTAAGGATCCCCCTTTGACGGACACGAGTTAAGCCTTTTTCAGAAAAGGAATCTGCTATTGAGATTCACTACACTGGCTTGCGGAGCGGAGCAAATTGCGCACGATGGGTTTTAATCTCATGAAACGTTTCTCCCCGTTGCTTCGATTCATTGCACCCCTCTTCGCCCTCCCTCTCATGTCATTCGCCGCCCAGCCCCAACTCTCTTCCCTCGTGCTCGGTGGCGGCTGCTTCTGGTGCACAGAGGCCGCATACGAACTATTGCCCGGCGTTAAGGCCGTCACGAGTGGTTACTCCGGCGGCAAAGAGGCCAATCCCACTTACGAGCAAATTTGCGCGCACGTCACCGGTCACGCTGAAGTCATCAAAATCGATTACGATCCCGCGATCGTCAGCCTCGAGGCTTTATTGGAATATTTTTGGTCGGTGCATAATCCCACGCAGGTCGGCGGCCAAGGCAACGATCATGGGCCGCAATACCGCTCAATCATCCTCTACGCCGATGAGACGCAGAAAACTGCGGCAACAAAATCTCTCGCTGAAGCGAGCAAGACCTTCCGCGATCCCATCACCACAGAGATCGTGCCGCTCGTTAAGTTCTGGCCGGCAGAGGGTTACCATCAGGATTATTTCGCTAATAATCCCAACGCGGGTTATTGCCGGTTCGTGATCGCGCCGAAGGTAAAGAAATTAATAGAGCACAGTCCGGCGCTGAAAAAATAAGTTCGGGCCTTCGTATCTGCGCCCAAAAAAGCCCCGCACAAATTGAGCGGGGCTTGGCGTAAAATAACGCTTACCGTTTAGTTTAAACCGTCACTCGCGGCTGAGGCCATGGCGGGGGCTTCGGTATTGGAACGGGCTTTGGCGCGACGATTCTTCACAATCGCATCAGCTCTCGCATCGCACCAGCGGATGAACGCATAAGGGCGCGGGCTCTTGAACTCGTCGGCCTGCCATTCCGTGCCGTCGGTGAAGAGGGTTTTGGGTAGAATGAAAGTGCCGAAAACCCAGTCGAACACGGGCAGCGTGAAGAAGCCGGAGATACCTTCGTTGCAATCGATCACCGCGTGGTGACGAAGGTGGAAGCTGTACATTTTGCGCCAGAACCAGCCAAAATTCTTGCTTTCGATGAGCGGGGCCCAGCGCTCGAAAGACCAATGTTCGATCGCGTGGAAAATTTCATAGAGCGCCAAGGAGAACGCCAGCGCTCCGAAGCCGCCGAAGAACCAAGGCCACGTCGGCATCAACCATTGCATTAACCCGAAGGCAGGAAACATCGCGGCGGCGAAGGCGAAGAGCGTATACCAAGGAAAGAAAGAAGCTTCGCCTTGTTCGGGTGTGGTCACCGGGTAGATGTTTTCAATAAAAGGCACGTCGCGGCCACCAGGCGTGCGGCGGCGACCGATGCGCGTAAGATTATGGTGGAGCGTGTGTTGTTTGTAGAAGCGACTCAAGAAGCCAACGACGGGTTTATGCAACACGTAGCGGTGGAAAAAATACTCGAAACAACACGTCAGCAGATGCACCGCGAGGAAGCACACGATAAACGGCATCACGCGAAAGGTGATTTGGGCCTGCCAGATGGCGGCGGGCGCCACTAGCCATACAAGACCGATCAAGGCCGCCAAGGAGACGGTGACCGTAAATAGAAATAGCGGCAGAGAAAACTTCTCTTCTACAGCTACCGATGAGACCGAAGATTGAGGCATGAAGCTTTAATATCCGAGGTGTTTCACCGCTTGGCAATCGCCGAAGCAGACATGATGCCCGCGGTGGCGTACTATTAGCTCGGGGTAAGGACCTGAGCAGGAAACGATGGGTTGCGCTGGGTGGGGTTGGGCGCGGGCTTGTGCTAAGGCTGGGGACGTGGTGCGCTGCGCCGGATGAGTGAAGATCACCTCAACGTCGTTACCGCCCCGCAGCGTGAAGTGGTGTGCGCCGATGCGATTGCGTGGCTGCGTGAGCGCGGGCGGATCGAGGGTGCGTGCGCGGTGACCTCGTTGCCTGATGTTTCTGAGTTGGGGGTCGCCTTGAACGTGTGGCGTGACTGGTTTCTCGGCGCGGTGCAGCTGGTCGTGGACGCAGTGCCCGATACGAGTGCAGCGATCTTTTTTCAGTCGGATATCAAACATGAAGGCCGCTGGATCGATAAAGCAGCGATGGTGGTGCGCGCCGCGGAAGATACCGGCGCGCATGTGCTGTTCCACAAGATCGTGTGCCGACGTCCACCCGGGATGCTCACGATGGGACGCCCAGGCTTCACCCATCTGATCGCCTTATCAAGGGCGATGCGATGCCCTGATACATTATCGATCCCCGATGTAATCGTGGATGCAGGTGAACAGAAATGGGTGCGCGCGATGGGTGTGCGGGCGGCGGCTCATGCCGTCCGGTTTGCACAGGATCAGGTCGGTGCGCGCGTGGTGCTAGATCCGTTTTGCGGGGTTGGCACGGTGTTGGCCGTGGCCAATGCGCTCGGGCTCGACGCCCTCGGCGTAGAGAAGGCGCGGAAACGTGCGGAGCAGGCCCGTGAGTTGCGCGTGACCGCCGCGGAGTTGTGAGTCGACGGGCTGGACTTACCGCTCGATTGGGCGCAGGCTGATGCCATGGCAGAATCTCCTTCGATTCCTCCGGTTGTTCCCGGTTTTCAAGTCCGCACGCATTACGTGCGCAGTCGCAACGCGCTCTACGCGCGCGTCGACCTGGGCGAGCTGTATGTGGATTACTACCTCCATCTTTCAGAAAATGGGCTGAAGCCTGCTCCGGAACACGATGCGCTTTTCAAGCGCGCGCTCGCGGCCTTCGTCTTGCATACGGTATCTCGGCCGTGGAACGAGATGACGGCGTGGACGATCAATTTCCAAGACCCACGGGTGAATCTCTTTCTCACCGGCGATAACGAGACGGGCGGCGTCGCCGGCCGCGTGTTTGCGGAGAACGTGCGGGAATTTCCGGAAAATATTTTTTACGCTGATGTCGTGCGCGGGCGCGAGCCGACCCGTCGCAGCACGATCACCTTCACGGGTTCGGATCCCCTAGTGGCGCTGGAAAAATTCTACGATCAGAGCGAGCAACGCATTGCACGGTTCTTTCAGCTCAGTGAAGAGGAATTTGCGGTCGTGATCGAGCATCCCGACTGCGACAAGCCGTGGCTGGCTGCGCTTACGGTTGATCAAATAAAAGCGCTCGAGACGACGGAAACGATTAACCTACTTGAGACGCGGCTCGTGCGCTGGTTCTGCGGCTGCAACCAAGCGCGGATGCTGGAAGTGCTGGCGCCGGTGATGCGCGCCGACCCCGTAGAATTATTTGGCGAACACGAAAAAATCGAAATCCGCTGTCCGCGCTGTGCGGCACGTTACACGATCACGCGGGAGGCGATGGAAGCGAAGGTCGCGGAAAAAAAGTGAACGCAGCGCACGGTTGCACCCGCGGCGTGGACGGCTTGAACATCGCCGCGCATGTCTGAAATTTTTAAAACAATCTGGGCCGGCTTCGCCGATTCGGCGTGGCTCGATCAACTCAATCTTGCGCTCGGTATTGTCGGCGTGGCGTTGATGATTCGGCGCACGTTGTGGGCGTTCCCTGTCGGGCTTTTGTCGGTCGGCGTGCAGGGCGTTTTGTTTTTTCAGGCGAAATTTTACGCGGATGCGACGTTGCAGGTTTTCTTTTTCGCCGCGCTGGCCTGGGGATGGTGGCAGTGGGGGCGGGTGGCTGGTCCGGAGTTGCCAGTGTCGCGGCTGACGACGCGCGGGCTCGCCTTGACGCTCGCGGGCGCGGTGTTGGCGACAGCGATTTGGGCGCTGGCACTGCGGCGTTGGACGGATGCGGTGATGCCATGGCGGGATGCGGGCATCGCGGCCTTTAGTGTGGCGGCGCAGGTGCTGCAGGCGCGCAAGAAATTAGAAAATTGGCCCCTCTGGATCGGCGTAAATCTTGTGGCCGTGGCTTCTTACTGGAAAGCCGAGTTGGCGTTCACGGCATTTCTTTACTTGGTCTACCTTGGGCTCGCCGTGTTGGGCTGGCGGACGTGGCAGCGAGCGGAAAGAGTGCAGCCATGAACGCGCTGAAGCGTATCGTGGTGTTCGGCCCTGAGTCCACGGGTAAGACGACGTTGGCGCGGCGGCTGGCGCAGCATCTCGATGAGCCGTGGTCAGAGGAGTTCGTACGCGAGTTTTGGGACATTCGCGGCGGTGTGATCGTCGCGGAGGATCTCGGCACGATCGCACTGGGCCAAATCGCCAATGAAGACCGTGCGGCCTTAGCGGCTCATAGGGCCGTCGTCTGCGATACTGATTTACTCACGTGCGTGTTGTGGAACGACGTATTGTTTCCCGAAAAATGTCCGGCGTGGGTGCGCGAGGAAGCCGAAGTGCGTGTGCGCACGGGCGGGTTGTTTTTATTCTGCGATACGGATGCGGCGTGGACGCCAGATCCGCAGCGCTGTTTTCCCGATGAGGCTGGGCGCGCGATGTGCCGGCGTGTGTGGCGCGAGGCCTTGAGCATTCGTGGAATCAGCTGTGTGGAATTGCGCGGGGATTGGGCCGAGCGCGAAGCCGCGGCGATCCGGGCTGTGGCAGAATTTTTGAAAACGTAGCGATTAATACGTGATCGTCTCGCCCGGGAGAATCGGCGTCGTGACGGGCAAGCCGCGAGCGGGGCAAAGTTGTTCGAACGCGTATCCGAGGGCGAGTAAGCGGGCTTCGCTGAAGGCGGGGCCGATGAAGGAAAGCGTCACGGGCAACACGGGATCGGCGGTGAAACCCGCGGGGACGATCAAGTCGGGCCAGCCGGTGACGTTGGCAAGAATGGCGACGGTGCCGTTGCCCACAGGCGGAGGGGTAGCGTTGGCTTCTTTGATGGGAAGCGGCGGTCGCGGGGAGGTGGGGACGATGAAGGCGTCGAGTTTTTCTTGGGTGAGAAACCAAGTAAGGCTTTCGCGCACGATTTTGCGTCCGTCTTCGAGGGCGCTGCGGTAGGGTTGGTCGGTGAGACTGCCGGCTTTCTTTTCGCGGTGGTAGGCCTCAAGACGGTTTTTGTTGGGCACCCAACCTTCTTTGGTCGTTTCAGTAATTTTTTCGGAGAGGCTGATAATCTCGTCGTGGGTTTTGGGGAGATCTTTTCGCGGGAGGCTCGCGAGGTAGTCGTTGATTTGGTAGCGGAACTCGGGGTCGCGGATGGCTAAGTAAAGTCCACTATTCACCCCGAGAACGAAGCGCGGGAGTTTGATTTCAACGACAGTAGCACCGGCGCGGCGGAGCAGGGCAAGGGAGGTTTCGATGACGGCATCAACCCCAGCATCGAGTTTCATGTAATCGCGCAGCAAGCCGAGGCGAGCCCCGCGGAGGGCGTCGGGCTTGAGGGCAGCGGTGTAGTCGGCCGGAATTTTTCCAGCGCTGGCGGCGGTGGCGGGATCGCGCGGATCGGGGCCGGCCATGACGTTGAGGGCGGCGGCGAGATCGGCTACGTTGCGCGCCATGGGGCCGACGGTGTCGAGCGCGAGCGCGAGGGGAATGATGCCGCCGCGGCCGTTAAGTCCGAGCGTGGGTTTAAGGCCCACGATGCCGTTGGCAGAGGAGGGACCGCGGATGGAGCCACCGGTATCGGTGCCTAGGCCGAAGACGGCGAACCCTGCGGCGATGCCCGCGCCCGTGCCGCCGCTGGAACCGGACGGAGTGCGGTCAAGGACGTGGGGATTAAGAATCTGGCCGCCTAAGGTGCTGATCGCGGCGCCGCTGGCGAATTCACTTAGGTTGGACTTGGCTAAGATCACGCAACCGGCGGCGCGGAGGCGGCGGGTTTGTTCGGCGTCTTGGGGCGGAATGGAATCGCGGAGCGCGTAAAAGCCACCGGTGGTGGGTAGATCGGCGGTGTCGATGTTGTCCTTAAGCAGAATGGGGATGCCGTGAAGCGGGCCGCGGGTTTTGCCGGCTTGGCGCTCGGCGTCGAGGGCGCGGGCTTCATCGAGGGCTTTGGGGTTAAGCGTGATGAGGGTGTGGAGTTTGGGGCCGGCTTGCTCGTAGGCGGCGATGCGAGCGAGGAAGAGCTGGGTAAGTTTCTCGGAAGAGATGGCGCCGGCTTGCATCGCGGCTTGGAGTTGGGCGACGCTCGCATCGGTGAGCGTCACGGTGGTCGCGCGCAGCGTCGATGCGAGGGCGAGTAATAAACCGAGGCCGAGGGCGCTCAGGCGCGAGGGGAGGCGAAGAGAGATCATGCGGTGGGGGTAGTAAAAGCAGGGGGCGAGCCGGGGCAGGGCGCGAGGTTGAAGTTGTCGGAAAAATTAACGCTGGGGCAGCCGCCGAATAAGTCTGATTGCCTCGGCGGGCTTCGTGGGCTTTGCTCTGGTAATGAACCGACGTGAATTTGTGCAAGGCTCCGCGGTGTTGGCGACAGCGATGGCGCTGCAGAATAAAGCCCAAGCGGCGAGTGCGCCGCAGCGCGCGTTTAAAATCGCGCTCACGCCGGGCAGTATCGGCGTCATCGTCGCGAGTCAGCGCGAACTCAACGCACTCGCGCACCGCCACGGCTTCGAGGCCGTGGAACCCATGCCCGCGGAAATCGCCGGAATGGCGCCTGCGCAACTCTCGGAGCTCGGCGCCGATCTCGGGGCGAAGCATCTAGTGTGGGCGGCGGCGGGTTTGCCCGTGGATTTCCGTAAAGATGACGCGACCTTTCGCGCCGGTATTAATGACCTGCCTAAAATTGCCGCCGGCCTGCAACGCGCGGGCGTGCGCCGCGTTGGCACGTGGTTGATGCCGTGCAGTGACGAGCTCATTTATCGCTCAAATTTCAAGCAACACGTCGCGCGCTTGGCTGAAATTGCCCGAATTTTAAAAGATCACGATCTGCGCTTCGGTCTCGAGTATGTCGGCACTCAACGGGTGCTGGTGGGGCGCAAATACCCATTTGTGCACACCCTGGCTGAGACGCGGGAGCTGATTGCCGAGATTGGCTACGATAATGTCGGACTGGTCCTCGACAGTTGGCATTGGTGGCAGGCCGGCGATACGGTGGCCGAGCTGAAGGCGTTAAAAAATACAGAAATCGTAAGCGTGGATCTCAACGATGCGCCCAAGGATATACCCAAAGGACAACAGAAGGACGGCGAGCGCGAGTTGCCAGTGGCGACCGGCGTGATCGATACCGCTGCCTTCCTTGGGGCGCTCGTGGCGGTGGGTTACGACGGCCCGATGCGCGCTGAGCCGTTTAATAAAATTGTCAACGCGCTGGACAATGAGCCGGCCTGCGCGGTTTCCGTCGCGGCGATGCGTCAAGCCGTGAGCTTAATCCGCGGCTGAGGCAGGCGGGGCGCGTGAAATTACCGACTCAGGCGGGCGGTGACGGCACGAATCGCGTGGGCCACTTTAGTGACATAGGTGTCGCTCATGGCTTCGTTGAGCGGGAGTACGACGCCGTCGGTGAGAATCGCTTCGGCGTGCGGGCAATGGACCTGGCGGTAGTCCATCGTGGTGAGGCCGGCGTCTCGCACGGGCCAGGCTCCGCCGAAGAAGTTGTGATTTTGAAAGACTCGGTAGCGGTAAACTGGCGTGGGAATGTAGCCAGCGGTGGCCATGGCGCCCTCGGCGCGCAGCGCCTCAACCCAAGCGGCGCGAGTACAGCCGAGGCGAGCGAGGTCGAGGCGGAGAAAATAAAACCAGTAGCTATGGGTATTTCCGGGGGCGACTCGGGGCGGAAGGACCCCGGGAAGATCGGCGAGCAGCGTCGTTAGGAAAGTCCCTGCGTGATGACGGCGGGCGGCGATGTCGGCCAGGCGAGTGAGTTGCGCGGCGGCGACGGCGGCTTGGGGCTCGCTCATACGGTAGTTAGGCGCGAGTTCGGCAGGATCGCGGTAGCCGGGCGTGGTGCGGTCGTAGTGTTTGTCGCCCCACGGCGCGAGGCTGGGGCCGAGGTCGGGGCGGGCGGTGGCGACAATGCCGCCGTCGCCGCAGCTAAGATGTTTATAGTCGTTGAAAGAATAGCAGGCGATATCGGCCTCGAGGCCGACGGGACGGCCCTGGTGGAGGGCGCCCCAAGCTTGCGCGCAATCCTCGATGAGGGCGACGCCGTGCTCGCGGGCGAGGGCAGCGAGCGCCGTAGTGTCGGCCGGATTACCGGCGAGGTGCACGACCATGATCGCGCGGGTGCGGGCGGTAATCACTCGGCGGACGGCGGCGGTGTCTAGGTTGTAGGTAGCCGGATCGACGTCGGCAAAGACGGGCACGCCCTGTTGATAAAGAATACCAATGACCGAGCCCATGTCGGTGATAGGCGGAACGATTACTTCATCACCTGGACGCAGACGCAGGGCGGCAATGGCGACGTGCAGGGCGGCAGAGCCCGAGGATGTGGCGAAGAGATGGGGAAACGGATAGTGGCGGCGAAACTCGGCGGCGAGCGCGCGGGTTTGTGGGCCCTGCCAGTAAAACAAAGAATCTTGATCAACCATCGCAGTGAGGCGGGCGAGCTCGGGCGCGCCCCAACGGCGCGGGCGGGGAAGCGGTTCGTCGACGATGGGCATCGTGAAAGTGTCTGCGGAAGGAAAGAAAAAGTAAACGAGTTGGCGGAAACCTTAGAGGCCGAAGAGCCGAGCGGCGTTAGCGGAGCCGATGAGGGCGAGCGTTTTGGCTGGGAGGCGAGCGAGGCGAAGTTTATCGACTTGCGCGCGGGTGTCGAAGAGCGGGGTGTTGGTACCAAGCAGGAGGCGGCGCGCGGGTATTTTTTGTGTGAGCAAGGCGAGCGTGTTTAACCACTCAGCGAAGGCGATATCGGCGGAGAAATTTTCGTGCGTGGCGGCGAGTGTTTCGATCTCAGGTTTGTAGAGACCCGAACACACAAAATGCGTGGCGGGGAAACGCGCGAGGAAAGCTGCGAGCTGTGCGACGGGCAGGCCCTTAATGGCGAGCGCGTGATAACGGTGGCGCTCGTCTTCGAGGCGAGTGGCGACGATGAGGCGTAGGCCGGCGGCGTTGACGGCGGCGACGAACGGCGCGAGGGCCGGCAGACGCAGCGAATAGTTGTGGTAGGCCGGGATGATTTTTACCGCGTGGATCGGAGCTGAGGCGATACAGGCGGCCAGGTGCTCACGCCAAGTGGCGAGAGCGGGGTTGATCACGGGGACCGGCAGCAACGCCGGCGTGCGTCGGACCGCGGCAAACAAAGCGCGGTTGGCCGGCATGGGCTCTGGTAAGAAAATCGCACCGAGATGCGAAACGAGGGCGCGGTTGACCCCGTGGCTTTTGAGGTGCGCAACTAGTTGGGGCGCGGTACGCTCGGGCAGCGGTGCGAAAGGCCAGGGACCTAGGGCGACATTGGCGTCTATGAGCATCTTAAAGTCGGAAAAGTTTTGCGGCGTTGTCGTGGAGAATCAGGTGACGCTGCACGGCGGTGAGGCGGGCGCCTAGGACACGACCGACCGTGACGCTGGTTTCGCGAATCGGTAAATCGGAGCCGTAAAGGATCCGCTCGGCGCCGAGCTCTTGGACGGCGAAATCGAGAATCTCAGCTTCGGGATAGGCGCCCGAGGTATCAACGAAAAGATTGGGCAGACCTTTGGCTTCAAGGACCCCACGGTAGCCGCAGCCCGTCAGGTGCGCCATGATCACGGAGACATCGGGATGACGCCTTGCAAGCCATGCTGTATCTGCTGGATCGCTGTGAAAACGACGCTGGTGGATGTTGGTCTGGCTCCAGGTATGTTGGAGTACGATCAGATTCCAACGGCGAGCGGCGGCCATGACCGCGCCCATGCAGGGATCGCGGGCGTTGTTGGAGATCTCTAGCTTGATGCCTCGAAAACCGTGCTGCGTGACACAACGCTCCACCTCGCGCTCGACCGCTCGCGCGCCGAGGGTTGGATTGAGACAACAGAACCCGATGAAATAATCCGGGTGCCAACGCATAAGCTGTGCGGTCTCATCATTTATACGGCTACATTGAGCGGCGTTGGGCAGACGGCCGTGGACGAGTACATCGCCGAGGGCGACCATTTTGACGATCCCATGGTCGCGGCCGTGGGCGACCAGCCGGCGAGCGGCGGCGGGGGTGGCTCCGTCGTGCATGAAGACGGGGTGCGTGTGGGCGTCGATGATGCGCATGAAATTTCGCTACGATTGCGCTTGGCTTTTGCGAGGGGGCGCGACGGAAAACAGGGGCGCAATTACGTCATTCGTCCATTCTTAATCTTCCGAAATTTCATGTCCAACCCTCCTTTGAACGACGAACAGATCGAAGCGCTCCTCTCGGAGCCGACCGCTGGAGCCATCGCATCAGTGCGGGCGCTCGAGGGAGATTTTATGGTTTTGGGTGTGGGCGGGAAGATGGGGACGACAACCGCGTTGATGTTGCGGCGGGCGCTGGATGCCACCGGGCAACGCGACGTTAAAGTTTATGGCGTGTCGCGGTTTAGCCGTCCTGAGGCCGCGGAGGCGTTACGGCGGGGAGGCGTAGAACCGATTTCTTGCGATCTGGCTGATGCGGCGCAAGTGGCCCGACTCCCCCGCGTGGCCAACGTCGAATACCTCGCAGGACAAAAATTTGGTACGGACAGCGCCCCTGGTGAAACATGGATCCAAAACACGATTGTGCCCTCACTCGTCGCTGAGCATTTTAAGGCTTCGCGCATCGTGGTGTTTTCCACGGGCTGTGTGTATCCGTTCGTATCAGTCGATGGACCCGGCGCCAACGAGACTACCCCAGTGGCTTTTCTCGGCGAATACGCGAGCACCTGCGTCGGCCGCGAACGTGTCTTTGGGCATTTTGCCCAAAAACACGGGACACGGCAGTTAATGTACCGATTGAACTACGCGGTGGAATTGCGCTACGGCGTACTCGTGGATGTGGGCACAGCCGTACTGCGCGGTACCCCAGTGGATATAACGATGGGCGCTTTTAATCTCATCTGGCAGGGTGACGCCTGCGCGCGGGCGATCCAATGTCTCGAGCACACAACGAACCCGCCAAAGATTTTGAACATTACCGGAGCAGAAAAAATTTCGATCCGCTTGGTAGCCGAAAAATTTGGCGCGATTTTTGGAAAGGCTCCGGTGTTGAAAGGTACGCCGGCAAAAGAGGCGTGGCTAGCCGATGCCAGCGAATCGATCCGGCTCTTTGGCCCTCCGACTAAGACCTTGGACGAGCTAATCGCGCTCGTGGCTAAGCACGTGA
>Ga0214919_10004852_pt1 | contig 19365 bp, 18 predicted proteins | sample LL1503_MetaG_FD_177994 | JGI IMG/M metagenome (GOLD analysis project Ga0214919, IMG submission 177994) | Freshwater microbial communities from Lake Lanier, Atlanta, Georgia, United States - LL-1503 | ecosystem: Environmental > Aquatic > Freshwater > Lake | place: USA: Georgia | collected...
ATCGAGAAGCTATTACTAGAATTACAGAAAGATATAATTTACAAATAAGTTTTTTTCCTGTAACAATGGATGGACAAATTTTGTACAATGGAAATATAATTGATGTAATCGGAAATGGTATAAATCGTTTTAATATAGCACAATATGGTATTTATCATTTTCAACGCATATTAAATATTATAGATATAGAAGATAATATAGAAAATAATATAGATGATGATGATGCAATTTTAGCTTCAGTATTAGCTGAATCACGTTTAACTTCAATGCCAAAACGAAAAATATTTAAAAAGTCTGATATAAATCCATATGTTAAAAAGAATAATAAACTTGTACCATTAAAAAGTTTACCTGTAAACGAACAAAAATTAAATAATGATATTTATGAATTACAAATGATAGCTAAATATTCTGAAAAAAATATAAAAAATCATGAACAAGAATACCATAATAAACTAACAGAAAAATCTCGTATTTCTTCATTATCCATATCATCAGATGAAAAACGTATTTTATTAATATCATTAGATGAATATTTAAATAAATTAGTAAATAATATAAATGATGCAAATAGATATTTACATGATATACAAAATCAAATTAAATCATTAGAATCAATACTGAATTTATAAACAATAATATTAATAAAAAATATTTGTATTTTTTTTATTAATATTATTATTATATATATATTATATGGCAGCACCTACAATACGCTTAAGTTCATATAAAGGACCAAGACCTCAAAATACATATCAATCAAAATTAACAGAAAATGAAATAGAAGATAAATTAAAAATGTATAAAAAAATAGAAAATATAACTGAAATTTCAAAAATACCATTAGGTACACATATACGATATTTTTCAATAGTTAAGGAAAATAATAAAAAAATAAAAAAATTTAGATTAGGAGGATTCTTAGATAATAAAGATAATTATGATAAATATATTATTTTAAACAATAAAAGTTTAGCATGGTCTGTTGATACTCAAAATTCTATTTTATATAGAAAATTAAAAGATGATGAAATAGAAAAAACTCAAAAGAAATTACAAGCTCAAACGGAAATAGCAGATGATGAATTAAAAAAATATAAAGATAAATATAATAAATTAGAAAAAGCGTATTTTGAATTAACAGATAAATATACAAGATTAAAAGAAAAATATGAAAAAACAAAAACGAATACAATTAGATAAGAAAATTTTATAATTTAATATTAATGCATCAAAATAATATTAAATTGTTAATAATGTGGTATCAAAAATGTAAATTGTTATATAATTGTCATAGAGATACAACAAATTATTATATTTTCTGGTATAGAATGATACAATTACCAGCAATAATTATTAATGTATTTAATTCAACATCCCTCTTTATAACATATCAACAAATTATTGGAATATATATTTTAATAATTGCTGGATTATCTTTATTTAGTACAATGTTATCTAGTATTAATTCATTCTTAGAATTGAATATTCATGCAATAAAACATAAACGATTAATGATCGAATATTCCCGAATTATATATTCTATTGAAAAAATTCTTATAGTAATAAAAAATGATAATAATTACAAAGTTGATGATATGAATATTGATTCTATTTTACATTCTATTGAAAGAGCAAGAGAAGAACATGTTGAATTTCCAGAATATATTTGGAAAAAATATAATAAAAAATTTCAAAATAAACTAGATGATTTAGATATTACAACATCTGATTCAATAGAAATTATTTTACAATCAATAAAAGAACAAAAAGATTTATCTATATTTTTTGATGAATCTTCGAAAAATTCAAAAGATACTGAAATAGTTACATATTCAAATGGTGATAAACAACTAAATTTTAGAAAAGAAAATATTACAATATCTGTAGATAATATAGTATCAGATACTTAATATTTTATTACTTGATAATTTTATAGGGATCAATTTGTGTGAAAATACGCATTTTGCAACAATATCTTGTAATGCCCATATTTTCGATTAATTCACGCCTCTTAACTAATTTTTCTTTTTCAGGTAAATCAGATGTCATAATTTCATTACTTTTGATTTCATATGTTATTTCAATATCACCTAATACTTTGCCACAAGTTGGACATACTACGTATTTCATTTTATTATATTAGTAATATTATATATTTTTAAATATACATATTTTCAATTTTTATTATATTTTTATTCTATATGGGAGATTCTCTAAATGATAGATTGATTAATTTACGAAATATAATATCCAAATATAATGATGTCGATCAAACATATTTAATGAATAAATTATCTACTATAATTCGTGTAAATTTTAATTTAAAAACATTTCAAATATCATATCAAAATTTAATTACTGATAAAACATTATCGCAATATTTAACAGATACTGTGTATAGTAATATATTACTAATTATTGCTGATTTAACTGAATATCGTTCATTAGAAAGAAAATTAAATTTAAATATTTCTGCACCATCTTCAAATAATTATACTGCTAATTATACTTTGTCATCACAATCTTTATCATCACCATCTTTATCATCACCATCTTTATCAGCAAAATCTTTATCAGCAAAATCTTTATCATCACCATCATCTACATTAGATTTACAATTTACAACTGATTCAACAAATAAAGAATTTAATGCAAAATTTAATAGTCAATTTATTGATCAATTAGCAAAAAATAGAATTGATAGAATATTATCTGAACAAAATAAATTACAAAATTTAATTGAAAATGATTATTCACTTAAACCACGAGAAAAATTATTTCATGAACTTACTATTCAAGAATTTGCTGATAATTTAGCTAATTCAATAGTATTTTTATTTAAAAATATATTTACACTTGATTTTAAGAATATATATTCAGACAATAATTATATTTATTACGGTTTTATTTTAATTTTTGTTTACATTGTATTACAACTTAAATTATTTCAATAGTATATCTAATTCATTCACTAAATCAGTTAATTTATACGTCGATGTAATTCTATCATCTAATGTATGTTCAAATGAACTAAATGTATCTATTATATCCTTTTTTTGATATAATAAATTATCATATAACATTTTTTGTGAATATAATTTGTATTGGTATTTTTTATGAATAAATATAAATTGTTGTAATTTAATATAATTATTTATTTTATCAATAAAACTAGTATATACCACTGGATTATATAATTTAAAATAACTTATTTTATCAATAAATAACAATAATGGTTTTGACTCGTACGTATTTATTTCTGAATTTATATTTGTATTAATTTCCGTTTTTTCTTGTAATTGTTTAATTTCATCTTTTCTTTGTACTGAAATATATAATATACTTATAACTACACCAATGATTAATGTGAATTGTAATAAATTAATATTATATGATGATGTAAAATAAAACATAAGAAATATAATTAATGATCCAAATATAATTTCATTAATTGTATATTCATAATTTAACATATAAATAATCTATAATATATTATGTCAGATTATTTTTCCAAATATTTAAATCTAGTTAAAAAAGAAATAAATAATTATAGAGGTGCAGGATTTGTTTTTTATATGCGTAATAACAATAATGCATATGCCGATAATTTTAGTTTATTATTAGGAGTAGATAATAAATCAAATAAAAATTTACCAAAAATAGATGAATTAAATGTTTTCGGTGGAAAAAAAGAAAAAACGGATAAAAATCCATTATATACAGCAGTAAGAGAAACATTTGAAGAATTATTTAATACTCTTCCAACTGGTCTTGATTTTTTTACTGAAGAATTACAAAAGAAAATTAATGATGGAACAATAATAGAAAAAGTATTTGTAAAAGAACATAATGAAATTTGTTATTTTGCAGATATAAGTATATTGTATACATTTATTAATCATTTAGTTTACCAAAAATCTCCATGGACATTTAAGGGAAATTATACATGGGAAAAATATCAAAATAATATTAATTTATTTATTAATGATAGATGTTTAAAAAATAATCAAAAAGTAAAAAGCGGATTCAATGAGATTAAACGAGTATATTTAATAAAATGGAGTGATATATTAAAATCAAATGAAAATGAAAAAATTATTTTAATTAATAATAAAAAATTAAAATTACGCGACAATTTAAATAGATATGTAGAAGAAAAAGTAATACTAGATATTCTAAATAAAAATATATAAGTATTATAATATGAATTTTATAGAATTAACATATGATTATATGTTATCATTAAAATTACAACTAGAACTTGAATATATGAATTATAATTCCCAAAATTCATATACATATATAATTACAAAAATGTACTACTTTTTAAAGAATTTAAATATAAATGATACAAACATAATAAATGGTATTCATTTATTATTTGATACACTTGATCCAACACAAAGATATAATATACAATCAATATTAAATAGATTAACACAACCTATACTAGTACCTGATACAGAAATGACAGATACATTACCTGAATTAGTACCTGATACTGCAAATGCACCTGCAAATGCACCTGATCCTGTACCTGAATTAGTACCTGATCCTGTACCTGCAACTGCACCTGAACCTACACCTGATACTGAATCTATACCTGAATTAGTACCTGATCCTGTACATGATACATTATCAAATATATTACTAAATAATACTGGATTATATGATCCACTATATAGAAATACTATTATGCATTTTATGGATATGTTAGATAATCAAAATGAAGAATTAAATAGTACAATTGATATTTATACAAATGAATTTATAAATCCTGCAAATAATATTGATGCATTTTTTCATAATTTAAATAATATTCAAGTAAATATAAGTTCAAATAATGAAAGATCTGTAAACATAAATCAAAATGAAAATATAGATGAATCTATCGAATCTGAATTACCTGATTTAGATCAAGAAAATGATTTATTTCGTAATAATAATATTACAATTACATATCGTATGACATTTGGACAAGCAAATTTACCACTAAATAATATAAATACTGTAAAAGATACAACAACTGAAACTATTTTAAATGATAATACTATTCTTAAAAATTTTAATGAATATTCTACTGATATTAAAGAACAATCTAAAACATGTATATTTTGTTTAGATGATTACAATGATCAATCTATTATAAGAGAATTAAAATGTGGACATTTATTTCATAAAGATTGTATTGATCCATGGGTATTAAATGAAAATTATAAATGTCCTATATGTCGCGATGAATCATTACATAATACTTAAAGATAAATGAATATATAAAATAGAAGATAGAATAAATGCAAAACACTAAGAATATCGTATCAGAAATTAAATATTTAAATATGATTGATCAATACAATAAATTAAAGACAATTAATATCGAAAATGAAGAATTAAAAAATAATATTGATACAATCAAGAAAAGTATGGAAGATAAATTAAAAGAAAAACTAAAAGGAAATCCTATTATTCCAGAAGAAATTACTGCAAATTTTTGTAAAAAACCATGGATAAGAATACCATATCCAATTCGTGAAATCAAATTAGTTGAATATATTAAAGAAAAGAAATACAATAATATTGAAAAAGACAAATTACTAAAGTTATTATACGAAAAAAAACTCACTACAAAAGTGGTAAGTTATAATATTGAAATTGGTAAAATTGAAGATATTACGCTAGAGATATAAAAACATATAAAAGATAAACACTGTATAATACAAATGAATAATACTAATTACACACTTATAAAAGAAATAAATGAATTAATAGATTCAATTGGTATAAATGAATTTGAATCTATTAATGAAGTCATCGAATTTATTGATGCTACTTATAAAAGTTTTGAGAATGCTATCCCTATTGATATGATTACAGGTATAATAAAACAAAAATTTAGTATTAAATATATAGTAAATGATATTAATCCGGATACTTTATATGAATCAATTTTAGATAAAAAAATAGATTATTTAAAAAATATACCACAACCTGAGCAAAGAACCAAAGCATGGTTTGATATGAGAAATAATATGATTACTGCAAGTAGTGCAGCAACTGCTCTAAGTGAAAATCCATATGAAAAAGTAGAAGGATTTATTATGGAAAAAGTATTTGGTAGAGAATTCATGGATAATGAATTTGTGCATCATGGTAAAAAATATGAAAGTATTGCAACAAAATTATATGAGCATTTAAAAAATGCACAAGTGGATGAATATGGATTAATTCAACATCCGAACATTAGTTTTTTAGGTGCATCACCTGATGGTATATGTTCTAAATATACATTAGATGGTGATATAAATTTAACAAATTATGGTAGGATGTTAGAAATTAAATGTCCATATAGAAGAAAAATAAAAATGAAAGGTGAAATTGATGATGAAATATGTCCACATTATTATTGGATTCAAATTCAATTACAGTTAGAATGTTGTGATTTAGAATATTGTGATTTTTGGCAATGTGAGATTAAAGAATATACAAATGTAGAAGAATGGATATTACCCGTAGAAATGAATCATAGACAAGAACAAGATGAGAAATCTGAAATAAAAGAAGAGTGGACCTATGGATTTGTGGTACAATATAAAATGGATAATTATGTCAAGAGGAATAGTACAGACAAAGAAGTATTTTGTTCTAAATATTTATATCCTAAAAATTTATTAGGTAATTATCATGAAAAAATCATAATGGCAAATGAAATGAAAAAAGAAGTAATACCAGGATATACATTTGATACAATTTTATATTGGCGAATAGTTAATTCTCATTGTTGTGAAATTAGAAGACAACGTAAATGGTTTGAAGATAAATATCCTATATTCAAAGATGTATGGACTAAAATAGAATATTTGCGTAAAGATACAGAAGCAGCAAATATATTTCGAGATAAAATTTTACAAAAGAAAGAAGAAAATAAAGTTAAATATGCAAAGAAAAAAGATGTTTTTTTGGATAATACAGATACTACTAAAACAAATAAAGTAACAAGTTGGTTTTAATTTATTATTATTTACTATAATAATAAATTAATTTATTGCATGTCTAAATTATCACATACATAATTAGAACCTTGGCTTTTTGCAGGTAATCCATTTCGTACAGAGTTCATTGTACATAAACAAAATTTATCATTAGTTGTTGCAGATGTACAATCTGGTAATGCTCCTGCATATTTTAATGATTTTTTATAATCATCATTACCTGTCATGGTATACATTTTATTAAACATTACATTTGTTACACCTGTCATGTCTATTTTTTCGATTACTTTAAAATTATTTTTATTTTGTGTTTGCATATTTGCTTTATATATATTTATAAAAGAAATAATTTATAAATGTAAGTTTGTAAAAAAATCACATGCCCTTGACATACTTGACCTCGAGGTACTTGCCATCAGAGTGCGAGTGCTTGTGAGTGCACTGACCAGACGACCTGAGCTTTGTGCACCGCATGCCGTACTTGCACTCTTCATAGGGGAGGTGGATCTTGGTGCACTCACCCTCCCACTCGCCCGTGAAAAACTTGCAAGAAACGCCATACGTGCAGCAGTCTTTTGGCTCTTGTTTGTAGTCCTCGACGGTCTTCAGCCATGCTTGGCCTTGATCGGAGAGCAAGAACTCCTCGTCAAGCGTCAGGTCCTCGACAACCTTGCCTGACAACAACAACTCCTTTTTCAAGTTGTCGTTTTCCTCCTTGGCCTTGAGCTCGGCCAGTCGCTTGGACTCGAGCTTGGCTTGGCGGATGGCTTCCTGCTCAGCTTTTTGCTCAGCCTCTAGCTCGGCTTTGAGTGCAGCCTTTTGCTTGGCCTCGACCTCCGCCTTCTCTTTTGTCTCGAGTGCGACTTTGGTCTTGAGCAGCTCAGCCTCCAACTTGATGACCTTGTCATTCAGCTTGTCGGTCGTCTTGGTCAGCTCGGCTTTTGCAACCTGCTCGTTCTCGTACGTGGCCTTCAAGGCGTCATACGCAGTCCGCTCGTTGTAGAGCGTGGTCTTTAGCTCGGCTGCCTCGCCTTGCACTTTTTCCAGCATCCCCTCAAGCAGGGTGCCCATTTTTCGCAGATCCGCAATCTGCTTGTCCTTGTCCATGAGAGTAATCTGCAGACCCTGCATGTTGTGAATGAATGCGTTCTTGGTGAACTCCTCAAGCTCGGGAATAGCAACAGGCATTTCGCTGTAAGACATTTTGTGCTCTGTATGCGATATATAAGCAATTAATGTAAGTATTAGGCATTTATTTTTTCAATTTTTTTACTATTAATAGAATATCTTTTTATCTATTTCCGTTTCTACTACACCTAATTTAATCATATATTGAACTTGTAACCATTTATAATAAGGATGTCTTATATATGTACAAGGACAACTATAATCATCATTATTACAATTACATGATTTATTCGAATTTACATGAAAATCTAGATTAGGCATTTGTAATGGTCTTCCATAACTATCATATAAACTCAATGTTAATCTATTAATATTTCCCAAGTTTGACATTTTAAATATTTTATCTTGATAATTACTAGCTGCATAATAATGTAACTCACCATAGGAATCTGGGTATAATAAACAAAACGCTTTACGTAATGCACTATTAGTAGAATTTATATTATTATCTGTTATTTCTTCTATATTTAACATAATATACCGATCAGTATCTAAACTTTTATTAGGTACAAAAAAATAAAAATCTAATGTACCTGCAGGAGCACCTGGTGATATATTAAATTCATAACATCGTCTAGTAGGTATAGAATTATCTATCATAAATTTAATAGAATAACTTATTCTCTCTATTTCTGTTAATGTATAAATTAATTCATAATCTCCCACAACTACTCGTTTTGTGCCATTTATTGTTGTTACCATATTATAATTTGCATTTTCGATAGATGAATCCACATCTATATTATTTATTGGTGTACCAGAAACTAATGTTCTGGAATAACACATTGTATTATATGTTGTATTATTTGGATAATTTATTGTATATACACTAATTTGTCCATTATAATTAATACTTAATGAATATTTATACAATTTTAAATTTATAACTTCTACAGGTAATACTCCACTAATAGCAATAGCAGGTACATCATTATTTGCGGAAGTTATTGATACTATTAACGTAAGTACATTTACTAATATTGGTTTATCTAAATCTGGTACAACAGTATCTGCCATCAAATCAAGAACAGTATGTTTTTGTAAAAAATATTGCCTAGGTAAAATTACATTTTCTATTCTTAAAAATTTAACATTTTCAAATGATCTAGGTATATTTAACATTAATGAATCATTATTTTGATTAAAAAATGCTTTTAATACAAATGGAGATGGATATAAAGTTGTATTTCTATCACTACTATCAATAATAATAACATATTCACTCACATTTTCTGAAGCAACATTATCACTTATATTTGGATATAAAGGCATTTCTAATTTAAATTCTTTTCTGTCTAAATATAAACCATATTCTCTTGGATTTTTTGTTTTAGGAACAATATTATCATTTACAATACCTTTTGACAATACATTATTACTATTATATAAATATTGATTTACATTTTGTTCATTTTCACTTAGAAAAAGATTAGGATCAGTTGATTGATTTTTAAATAATGCGACAAGTGGTGTTGCTGACAATCCAGCTTGTCTATTTTTTGTATTTGTTTCTTGATAACTATCTTTTGGATATTTATTCATAATATATATATTAATTTTTATTTTATAAATATATGCATAAAGGAGGAAATAATCCACAAGAATGTGCAATAGATAGAAATTTTGAAAATGGATCTTGTTTAACAATTAATGAGTTACATCATATTGCAAATGATTATAATAAAAAATTTGATAATAAAATCAAACTACACAATAATAAAGAAAAAATGATAATTGCGTTACAAGAAAAATTACAAGAATATTGTCCAAATCAAACATGCTGGGCAACATTAAAATTTGTTGAAAATAATGAAAAATTACGTGAAGCATTTCGTCCTGATGGTCCTACTGAACAATTCGGCTGGTTAAGTACAAATGAAATTAATAGTTATATGGAAGGAGCCATGAAAAAATATAAAGATTTTTTATTTGTTGGTGCTGTACCTATTGATATTCGAGATCTAGATCAATTTGGTGTAAAAGAATTAAATTATAATGAATTAATTAAAAGAAATAAAACAAAAATAGGTATTATTTTTAATTTAGATGAACACTATAAATCAGGATCTCATTGGGTATCATTTTACATTGATTTTACTAAAAAACGTATATATTTTTCTGATTCTGCAGGTAAACCACCACCTATTCGAGTAAAAGAGTTAGTAAAACATATTGCTGAAAATTATTTTCATAATGGTTCAGCTAATCTACCAGCAGCTTCATATATGTCAACAAAAGGAAAAAATAAATTAGAAGAATTATATGACATCCGATTTAATAAAGTACAACATCAATTTGGTTCATCTGAATGTGGTGTTTATTCTATTAATTTTATTGTTCGATTATTAAGAGGTAATTCTTTTGATACAATTCATGGTGGTCGTGTACCTGATGAAAATATTAATGTTTGTAGAAAAAAATATTTTAATGGATATGATAAAAAAATTAAATTAAATGATAACCTAAATATTTGTTAAAATAAATATTATAATTAATTATTATAATATTTATTCTTGTTGATGCATTTCTTGTAATTGTTCTAATCTCTTAATTTTTTCTTGTACTTCATTACTTAATTGAATTAATTCTCTTTTTTTATTATCCATCAATTCAATAGAATTTTTATTAGGATTTGTATTCATATTCATTTGTATATGATTCTTTAATTTATCCCGCTCATCTTTTAATTCATTATATTTCGACATTAATGTTTTTAAATACTCTTCATATTTATTCATTTTATTATGCATTAATTCGATTTTTTCACTATATTCTTTTTCTTTTTCTTTTATTATCAATTTCATATTATCTTGATTTTGATTAGGATTATACTGATTTTGATTGGGATTATATTGATTTTGATTATTCTGATTGGGATTATACTGATTTTGATTATTCTGATTGGGATTATACTGATTTTGATGTTGAGTTGATTGAGTTGGTTGACGTTGATATATATTTTGATTCTTTTGATTATTTGAGGGATCATTTAAATGTTTTTTAAATTCATTATCATTTTGAAATAATTCTTCTATATTATTTACTTGTTTTTCTGGTAATTTTAATGAACTTCTTGCTGCTTCCATTTTTTTTAATCTTTCATCTACTGATTCATTTACTGAATCATTTATACTCGATGGATCTATACCTGTATTATAAAATGCTTCATCAAATGCACTATTAATTTCAGGTGTATCGTTAAAAAAACTAAAATTTGAACTACCACCGTAATCTTCTATATTATTTTCCTGTGATTCATTAAATACTTGGTTATTTTTTCTAGTTGCAGTACCTTTAAAATTATCTAATGGTGTATTATTATGTTTCATTTGCTCATCAATTATTCTTTTTGGATTTGTTGATTTTGATTGTAAAAAATCTGGTATTTCTGGTTTTTGTGCTTGTTGACCAAATTCTCTATAATTTTGCATATATTTAGAATATTTATCATCTAATGACTCATTCTCATTTGATACCATACGTGTATTCGTACTATGTTGAGGTGGCATACGCATATTTACAGGTGCTGCAATATTTCGTTGTCTTGGATTTAAATTTAATCTTTTCATTGATACATTTACAAATTTATCAATAGCATCATTTAAATTATTTTTTGATATTTTTGATTTATCTAATAAATTATATGTATCATCTAATACTTTTTTTACTGCATTTTGAACTTTATTATAAATTTCTGAATTAGATACATCTATTTTATTACTATCAATATATTCACTACTTATATATGATACAGTTTTTGCATTAACAAAATAATTATATATATTGCTCATATTCAGATATATTAAATTTATTTTATATATTAACCGAAATATTAATATATAAATTTTTAATTAATATACTTTTATTTACATAATTCAATTATAATCTCTTTTGTATCATCATAAATTGTTGTTATTCCATTGTATAATACTTTAATAACTTTATTAACTCCTGGTAATGGATCTCCTACTAATTTAGGACGAACATAATCATTCTTAGGTATATAAATAACCCATGAATAATTATTTTTATCTATTTCCATATATTGAATACAATTAATATATACATTTTTTGTAATATTAGCAAAAATAGATCCTTTACCATATTCAAAAATTGTATTTACAAATTTATTATCATTACATAATAAATCAACTATATTTCTTCCCTTTTTTATTGCATTCCCAATATCTTCTCCATAAATAGTATTAGGTTCTATAACTGCACCTTCTGTCCATTCATTCCATGCAAAAAGTGTATATATTTGTGGTGAATTTATATCATACTTCATTGTTAATAAATCTCTACATACATTTTTTGTAATATCTACAGGTTTATAATCAAGTATTTTTTTATAATTTGGATGTCTTAATTGTGAATTCCATCCAATAGCTCCTCCATACATACATGGTAATTTTGATAAAGATTCAGGTAATTTAACTTTATTTGAATTTAATATATCATGTATAATAAATGGTGAATATGCATTTGGACTAGTTATTTTTGAATTATAATTTTGTAAACAACGAATACTTGTACATGCAATTATATATACATCATGAATATCATATTTTTTTAATTCATTACATATTTTTCGTAAATATGATGATACATCAGAGTCATATATATAAATATATAATATTGGTGCATTATTTATTTTTATATAATTTGGATGCTTAAATAACTTTTGTAAATATTGTGCATGATCTTCAGGTTTATCATATAATTGTCTAAAGGTTGTACCATCAGGATGCAACGATTTAAAATTATTTGTAAAACCATAATTATGTACCCATGATTGATTTGCAAAACAAATAGAAAATGGAATATTTGGTTCATTATCTTCAATTATTTTATCTAATATTTTATTCATTACCGGATGATTTTCCAACCAATAATGATAATAAATAAAACCATCAATACCATATTTTTTTGCTAAAGATGCTTGTTCTTTTCTTACTTCTATATTTATAGGATTATAATAACCTAATCCATTCGGAGGTTGTAGAGGTTGCTTATGTAATAATAATTCTTTGGGTTCTTTCTTTTTAAATATCTCCCAATCTGTAAAATTTTTTCCAAATATTAAATCATTTTCTGGAATACTATGAAATTGTGGAAAATAATATGCTAATATTTTCTGTTCAAAATTTGTATTTGTATTTGTTGTAGGTATTATTATATAATCAATTTCTTCTTTTTTGATACATGAACTAAAATAATAATTTTTAACCTCTAACATTTTATTTACATCCCAAAAATGATGATAAGAATACCCTACTTTTTTATCAGATTCTGGTATCTGATTTTTAATTTGTAATCTACGTTCTATTATTTTATCATTCCATGGATAAAATCCAAACCATCCTATATATGCTGGAATTTGTAAAGTAATTGGATAACTTGCGTTATGACGACCCAATCTATAATTACCTGATTCATATGAATGTAAATATCGTGGCGAACGTTTTAATTTTCCAGATACTGTACTTATATATTCAATTCCACTAAATAAATCATTTAATGTATTTGGATAATAATTATCTTTTGTAGATAAAAAATTTAATGATTCAATTTCAATATATTGATTTTTTATATTTGGTAATACAGTACGTATATCGATTTTAGATAATAAAAATTCTGTCGTATTTAATACTATTTTATATCCAGATATATTTTTTTCTAATTCCATAAATTCTTTATCTATTTCTATTGCACCAAATGCTTTATTTTTTGTTGTTATTATTTCCCATGTTGGACAATATTGTCGTATAATTTCTATAGATTTATCTGTTGAATTATAATCAACTACAATTCCATGATCAAATAAATCTTTATGATGTTCTAACCAAAATGGTAATAAATATTCTTCATTATACACATTTGTTAATACTGTTAATCTTGGTTGGTTCATACATATATATCTACTTTTTTTTAATATAAACCAACGCATTATTAACAGAATTTCCCCATAATTTAGATTGAGAATCAAAAAAATTAATACTCTCTATTTCATTTTGAATACATTTAATTTCATGCAGTTTAATAAATTCACTTTCAATCCAATTATTATTTTTCCAATTCTCAAAAAGAGTTTTTGTTTTTATACACATTTCAGTTAATGGTTGATAATGTAAATTTTCAATCACATAATATCCATTTGATTTAACATTTGCCCATAATGTCTTAAAACTAATTTGTTGATGCTTTGATGCATGATACCCATCATCAATAATAATATTATATTGTTTATACATTAATTTTTGTAAATCATTTTCATCAGATTGATCTCCAATTATTATTTTTATATTATTTTCACACATATTAAATTTTAAAAAATCAGGTTGATTATCGAAACCCGTAATATTTATATTATTATAAAAATAATCATTCCATACTTTTAATGAAGGAATATTGTTTGTATTATCTCTATTTAGACCTATTTCTAATAAGTCAATATTAGATATATTATTATTTAAATTTTTCTCATTCAATATATCTGATATTATTTCTTGATATTTTATCATATAATTGTGTGCACATTTATATTTATTACCTTTGTCTGTATTATATTTATTAGCTAAATATGTTAAAGTTTTTTCAGTATGAGTATATCTGTTATTGAAAATTGTTTCAGATTTTAATACAATATTATTGTAATAATTTTTCCAGAATAAATCATCGTCAAAAAAAGTACTTGATATAATTATAGTTTTATCAGTTATATATTTTATAAATTGTTCTATCGTATTATGTATAATTTTTATATAAATTAAAGATACTTCATTTGGCATTCTTATTGGCTTACCATTTTTAAAATCTACTAACGTACCAACAATATCTTGATTATATACTTCTATTTTATGACCAATCGTATTACCTACAGATGTAATATATGTTATGCCATCATAATATTTTTGTATTATAGATAAATCAAAAATAAAAATTCTCGGTAAATGAGCAAATATATCCATAAATAATTTTCTACCTGTATTAAATGAACCATGCAAATCAAATAATATGCATTTATCCTTATTATATATATTTTTTAAATATGATACATAATCTAGATTATAATCAGTATTAATTATTCTACTTGAATGAAGATATATAGAGTTATATTGAGGATATAAAAAAGTAAATAATTTATATATTAAACATCCATCTCTTGATAAAAATAATACCGTTGTTCTTTTTTCTGTAATTAAAATATTTACTAATTTTTTACACATAAATAGTAATAATGGAATATTATATAATATTTGTTGTTCGTATATTTTATATTCATAACTAATTTCATCATATGGATTCATTAATCTAAATTTTCTAATAAAATTACATAATTCAAAATTTGTATGTACTAAATGAGATTCTAAATATGAAAAATTATGTATTTGTGTATAAATCCCATTTATATTATATTTTTTTGCCATAATTATATCAGAATGATAATTATCACCAATATGATTAATAATATTATATTCTTTAATAAGTTTTGCCCACATATATCCATTATTTTTACCACCAGGCGAAACGTATAAAGTTATATTTGAATTAATTTTATGATAATTTAGTAATTTTATTATTTCATCATGTGTAAAATACATATCTGATACAAAAATATCTCCATCTTTTATTTTTAATATATTACTTATAATAGGAATTGTATTCTCCATTTCTGTCTTTAATTCAAAATCTCTTAAATTATTTATTATATCATCCGATTCATTTGTTAGTAATTGAAATTTTATATATATATTTTCAATTGTATGATTTGAATTATTTTGTGCTTCTATTCTTAAATTTTTAAAATTATGATATGGATATTTTTTTTCTATTATATCAAATATATCATTTGGTTTTTGAACTTTTCGTGCAATTAAGGTATCAAATATATCATATGAATTAACAGTTTTCATTATATGTACTAATTTTTATATTTTATATATATTATAACGTTTAATATGTTTTTAATATTAAATAATTATATTCTAAATTATATATGCAGAAATATAATCCATATAACAAACCTGGAAATAGATATAGTTCAGATAAAGCAAGTGTTCCTAATGTAGGTCATGATGAATATAATCCAGAAGAAAAACAAACCAAAGAATTACCTAATAGTTATGGATTATATGTACCACCGCCATTATATGAAACAGGTATATATAAACCTGTTACAAATATTCAATATGTTGTACTAGTTATAGATACTAATAATAGAGACTATCAAAAATATCCAAATCCATTTAATTTTGTAACTGATCGATTTACTGAAGAATTTAAAAATGTTAAAATTTTTCAAATGATGTATATAACACTACCTCAATTTAATTTAGTTAGATTATCAGGTGTAAAAGATAGTAATTATAATTTTATGTTAAATTATATTACAAACAATACTGTAAAGAATAACGATATAATTATTAATGGTTCTGTTACATATAGTGTTTGTAATTATTATAATAATGAAATTAATTTTTTAATAGATAATAATTCATCATTAGTATATACAATTGATGCAAAAAAAAATTATTTTATTTATGGATTTAGTAATACATACAAATTAAATGCGAATCCATATTTACGATTAAATATTAAAGAAGTTATTTATTCACCTATTCTAACAACCGATAATAAAAGTTTTACTTACTTTGTTCGAATGTCTAAAGCTAGAAATAGTATCGCATATGCTAGTGTAAGAGCTCCAGCTAAAATATACAAAGAACATACATTACTTAAATTCGCACAATTAAGTTTCCAATTTTTTAATTCTACTCATCAACCATTAGCGATTGATTATTTAGATAGATATGCAGATCCAACTGATGATCCTACAAAAGTATCAAGTAGATATCAATATATTAGACATCCATTATTTTATTATCATCAAATTATAATGTCAATTCGAATCGGTGTAATAAGAAATAATTTAAATTAAATAAATATATATTTTATTTATTTAAATTCTAATAAATCACGAGGTAAAAAATATTCTTCATGATTTTCTTCTACTGATGGGTTATACTCTTTTGCATTTGGATTTAATTCATATTGACTAGTATTATTATTTAGTAATTCTTTTTGTAGTAATTCATCTAACTTATCCTCTAATTCTTTTAATTGAGTTGTATATGTTGTAATAAAATGTTTATATTGTAAAATATACAACTGTAATAATTTTGAATTATTATATACAATATTTAATAATTCAGAATTATTACTAATATAATATATCACATTTATATTTAATATACTTAATATAAAAAACATACTATTTATAGTTTGTTCATAATCCATTTTAATGTATATATACATTAATCTTTATACACTCCCATTTTAGGTATATTAATAACTTCTTCTATTAAATAATATATTATTTCTTTATTATTTGCATCAGTTCCATTTTCACGTTTTGCTAAACCATCGTTATCTACTTTTACTCTACCAACTGGATAATCTAATAAAAAATCATATACTACATGAGTATTTGGATTATACCAATAATCTTCGATACTTTGCTTAACACCATCAATTACTAAACATCCTTTAATTTTTATGACTTTAACTTTTGTAATTTCACTATTAATTGAATTTAAACCATTATTTAATTTTGCATCATAGTAAATATCTTCATTATATGATGGTCCTACTTGTTTATCAAATAATGATGATTCATTAAATTGAAAACATTGATATTGATTTTCCATCATATTATCTTTTTCAAATAATTTACAATCAACAGATGCTTCTTTAACCGTTTTTAGAAAACTTTCAATAAGTATTTGTTTTCGATTTGCAATATCTTGTACATATTCATCAACTGTTGATTCATTATTACGTTTAATTGTTTGATATTTAAATATATCAACAACACGTTCTTCCATTGGTAAATCTTTGTGATAACATTGACGTATAGCACGTCCAATCAATTGCATAATACGTGTTTCATTCCAAAATGGTTCCATAATATGAATTTGTCTTACATTTCGTAATGAAATACCTTCACTACCAGCTCCTGCAATTAATATATATTTAACTACTTTACCATCAATATTCTCTATTTGGTTAAATATATCTATTGATTTTTTTCTTTTAATATCATCTATACCTCCATGATATTCCAAAATTTGTTTGTAATCTTCACCTTCACCATATGAAGCATATCCTAATTGTTTTAAATATATTTTAAATATTTCTAATCCTTCTGCAGATACAAATTGAGAATATACGATTACTGGACCTTTACTACGAAAACTATAAAATAATATTGCAGTCATTTTGCATGAACATGTATATAATGCAGTTAATAATTTAGATTTATTTTTGTGTTCTTTCATAAAATTTTTATATTTATAGTTATATTTTTCTTTAAATATTTTAATATCATCAAATATAGTGTGTTTATTTTTAACATCTTCTGCATGTTTCATAATAAAATATTTATCAGTTGATAATATAAAATCATCCAATGTTCTTTTATATAAATCAATACCTTTAATGTATTCTTTGTTTTTTAATTCTTTTTTAAATTCATCTGTTTTACCTTCTGTAATTTTATATATATCAATATCTTCTATTTTAAATTGATTTGGTCGTGGACGTTTTTCACCTGTTACTTTTTCATTTATATTCGGAAATACAAAATTTGTTGCTTGTCTGGTAGATGATTTAAAACTACCTTCTTCCGATTTATTTATCATTCGTCGTATTTCTATTTGTTTCTCAATATATTCAAAATGATCGTATACTTCTTCTTGATATTCTGACATCATCACTTTTTTCGTAAATATTCTTTTTGTAGCATATAAATCGGGTGTTTCACCTATATAAAATGATGTTAATCCTAAAATTCTACGTTGAAACATATTTTTTGTCGCTGGTTTTAATAATTGTACTTGTCCTGTTGTAATATATGTTTCTTCAAATTTAAGTTCACTGTTAGGAAATATACCTGGACGTAATAAATTATATATTAATGCTAATTCATATGGTCTATTCACAATTGGTGTTGCACTAATTAATATAATTCGAGTATCTTCATTTTCTTTTTTTTCTCGTACCATATAATCATAGATAGAACTTGCTCTTCTACCTGTTTGTCCAGTTATATTATTGTATACATTTGTAATAAAGTTATGTGCTTCGTCTATTATAAATATTGATTTTCTTGATGCATCTACAC
>Ga0214919_10004853_pt1 | contig 19365 bp, 15 predicted proteins | sample LL1503_MetaG_FD_177994 | JGI IMG/M metagenome (GOLD analysis project Ga0214919, IMG submission 177994) | Freshwater microbial communities from Lake Lanier, Atlanta, Georgia, United States - LL-1503 | ecosystem: Environmental > Aquatic > Freshwater > Lake | place: USA: Georgia | collected...
GCTGCCTTTTCTGCTGCGGCTCTTTCTGCTGCGGCTCTTTCTGCTGCTTGAGAATCTATAACAACATCAACTTGTAATGGTGATGTAACATTTCCTGATCCTCCCATAAATTTCATTGCGAGATGTTTAAAATATGTATTTCTATTCATATATAAATATATATATATAAAAATTATGAGAAAACATTTACAACAAAAACAATTATTTATTAATAGAAATTTAGATTATAGTGCGATATCACCAAATACTATAAATCAAACAGATACTAAAATAACTAAATTTATTTTAAAAAAGACAGAAGGAATTAAAATTGCCTTTTGGGATAATTGTTTATCGGTTAGAGGTACTACCGTACAATTATATGAATATGCGTATTATAATAAATATATATTAAAAAATGATTCAATTATATTATATAATAATACGCGTGTCGAAACAGATCAATTAGTTGTTGAAAAATTTAAAAGAGAATTTGAAGTATTTTCTGTTGATAATTTTGATAAAGTTGATGATATCCTAATACAACAAAACTGTGATATATTTTATATAACAAAAGGAGGAGAAAATGAAAATCAAATTAGTAAAGTAATAAAAACTGTCGTTCATTGTGTATTTAATTGTAGTCAACCCCATGGTAACGTATATGCGAGTATTAGTCCATGGATAAAAGATGTGGGTAATTATCAATGTGTACCATATATTATAACTTTACCAGATCATAATTTAAATATGCGAGAAACATTAAATATTTCTGAAGATGCAATTGTATATGGTAGACATGGTGGATATGAACAATTTGATATTAAATATGTACATTTAATCGTTTATAATGTTGCAAAAAATAATCCAAATATTTATTTTTTATTTGTAAATACTAAACCATTTTGTGATAAATTACCAAATATAATTCATTTAGACCCAATTGTAGATTTAAATGAAAAAGTAAAATTCATAAATACATGTGATGCAATGTTATGGGCACGTTCTGAAGGTGAAACATTTGGTTGTGCAATTGGTGAATTTTCTATAAAAAATAAACCAATTATTGCTACAAAAGTTGGAGATATTGCGCATATAGAAATATTAAAAGATAAAGCATTTTGGTATACAGAAGATAATTTAGAAAATATTTTAATGAATTTTAATAAAAATGAAAATTCAAAAAAAGATTGGAATGCATATAAAGAATATACACCTGAAAAAGTAATGCAACAATTTAAAAAAGTATTTATTGATAATGATTAATTAATATAAGTAAATGGAATATCATATAAAATATTTATTAATTTACTAAATCCAGATGGTGAACCATATATATTATAATTATAAATATGACTTGCATAACTCATTAAGAAAAATTCAAAAACTGTATTTTCAACATCTGTAAAATTATAATTTTTTAAATCACCCATATGTATTGGATTATAATCTGTTGTTATAATATGTGGAATATATAATTGTGTATATTTTTTAAAACTTATACTATCAGATATTAATATAATATTATTTTTTATAATATCAATTTCTTTAATTTTATCTATTATTAAATTTACACATTTATTAAATAATATTTCATCAATTTCTGAATTATTATGTATAAATTTATCTCCTAATCTAAAATGAAAAATAATAATTTTATTATATTTATTTATAAATTTATCTAATCTATTTTTAATTATAATTGATGGTTTAAATATATCTTTAAATATAGTTATTGCGTCTTTTTTAATATATTGTACTGATGTAGAATTTGTTAAAACGGATATATTTTCATTAGAATTAAATAATTGTAATATCCTTTCTTCTATAAATTTTAAAGGTGGAATAAGTTCTGTAGTTTCTAAATTTATAACATTTTGGGGAGCTTGAAATTTATCATTTTTTTCTAAACATTTAAAAAATGGGTGACAATCATAATCTATCACAAATTTATAACTATTATTTAATGTTAATGATAATAAAATTAAAGATCCTCGTAAATAATCTGCTAATCCTGGTGGTTGAGAATTTGTTTTACATACTTGTAAATATTTACTTAATATATACTTTTGTATCATATTATTATCATTTATTTTTGAAGTATATGAAACAGCTGATATTAAATCTTTTGAATGAATGTGCATATTAACGATTGGTTTTAATGGTCCTCTTGGATATTCTCTAATATATGGAAATAATAAATTATTTTCATTTGGAATCCATTCAACATTATAATTCCATATTTTTACACAATCATTAAATGAATATAATCCATTAATATCTTTAATATTTTGTTTATTTATAATTCCAGATGAGTGATATGGATCAACACCAAAAAAATATTGACCAATTATTGCTCCATCAAAAATATATCCATCAAATAATCCATAATACATCCAATTATATTTATTAGAATCTAAGGAAAAAGTTAATGGAAATAACATATCATTTGAATTATTTTTTAAATGAATAAATAAAGAATACATTTCTGTCATATTATCTGTTCGAGTATGAGTATCAAATGTTTTTAATATTGATTGAAATGATTCTACATTTTTAATATAAAATATTGAACCATTACATTTATCCCCGTCATGATAACAATAACAATATGGATAATTTTTTAATGTTGGTAAAAAAATATTTGGATCAACATACATTATAATATCCAATTCCATAAACCATATATTTTCAAGTTTATGTTTTTTCATTAATTCTTCTAATAAATAAAAACGTTCGTATGATCTTTTATTTAATTCTTCACGTCCAATTAAACCATTAACTTTATTAAATTTTACATTTTTTTGTAAATTATTAAATCTTTCAGAAATAACTGTTTCATATTCAATCATTTTAACATTAAGTTCATTTAATTTATTTTTAATTTCATCACTAATATCATTATAAATTACATATATAGAATCTTTAAAAAATAATCTTAATTGAGTTACACATTCAATTATATATGATGGCATTTTTCCAATAAAACTTAATACAATATTCATTTTTTCAGAAACTTTCGGTACATAACTTAATATCTTATCTGAATAATATTTAAAAGATATTCTTTTAAAATATTCTTCATCAAATACAAATGATGAATAATCTGGAAGATTTAAAATATCTAATTCATCCCAATTATTTAAAAGAATACATGGAATTCCTAATTTTTGAATTTGTTCAGTTAATGGATTACGTAAAGTAATTGGAATTGATTCTACCCACAACGCTTCCCAAAAACGATGAGAATCTAATCCATTACCTTCTGGACAAATACAATATTTATGATTTGATAATTCTTTTAAATATTCTGATGGTTTTTCATAAAATATGTTTGAAATACCTTTTTTATTCATTGCAATTAAACATTCATTCCTTTTAATAAAATTTGTTGAAACCTTAAAACTACAAAATATATCTTTTGTTTTTAGTTTATGTAAAACTCCAATGTTTAACTCTAAAAAATTATTTATATTACCATGTGGCCATTGTTTGTTTGCCATACCAATTGGAATAAATGATGCTTTATCATGATAACAACTTAAATTTTGACAAAAAATATGTAAAACTTTTGGACAATCAATATACGGTTGACATTTTTCTAATGTTTGATTTTCATCAGAATTTCCAAATATTATAATACATTCATTTTTTAAAAATTTAAGTTTTTTTGAAAATTCAATAATTTGACCACCATAACAAAATAAAATAAATGGATTATCCCATTCTTCATCTATTTTATGTATATATTTAAATCTTGATGATTGGAATGAAATTAATGGATTAAAAGAAAAATCTGTTTCTTCACCAATATAATAATATGCTAATTGCTGAAATTTTTCTCCAGATGGTATATCTATAATAATTTTATTATCAAAATATTTTATCACATTATAAATATTTTTATGTATTGATTCTTTTTCTAATCTATATATCTCAACATTCGTACTTTGTTGAGCACGCATTCTAAGAAATGTTTGTTTATTCATTATAATTATAACTATAAAATATCATATAATTTAACTTATATTTATCTATATGAAACAGCTGATTTAAGATCCTTTGAATGAATATGTAAATTTGCAATAGGGGTTAATAAACCATTTTTATTTATATATGGAATTAATAAATTATTTTCCTTGTGCCATTCATATTTTAAATCCCAACATTGTAAATATCCAGTCATATCTCTATTTATACTAATTATGTTTTCTATATTTTGAGTTTCAATATTTTTATGTGTATGATGTGTATGAACACCAAATAAATATTGCCCTATAAATGCTCCATCAAAAATATATTCATTAAACATTCCATAATTTTTCCAAAAATGATAATTATATTTTGAAGATGGATATGTAAGTGGAAATAACATATCATCAGGATTATTATTTAAATAATGTTTAAAACAATACATTTCTGACATAAAACTGTTTTTACCAGAAAATACATCCATTAAATTAAGAATATTTTCTAATGATTTATTGTCACGTACATAAAATATTGCTGTATTACACCTTTTATCATCATGATTAAAATAACAATATGGTTTTAATTTTAATGTTGGTAAAAATATATTTGGATTCACATACATTAATACATCTATTTCCATAAACCATACATTTTTTAAATTATATAATCTAATTAATTCATCTAATAAATAAAATCTTTCATAAGATCTCAAAAATAATTCTTCTCTATCTTGTAAATTTTCTACATACATAAATTTTTTACTTTCTGATATTAAATCAAATCTCATCGATTTTACATACATATATTCAACCCATATAACATTATAATTATCTAAAGTTTTATGTATTTCATTTGAAACATCATCATATATAATATAAATTGAATCTTTAAAAAATAATCTTAATTGTTTTACACATTCTATTATATATTCTGGCATCTTTCCAATAAAACTTAATACAACATTCATGGAATCATTTTTTAATAGTTCAATTTTATTTCTAATACATTCTGAATAATATTTAAATGTAATTTTATCAAAATAATAATCACATTTAATATAGTCAAAATATAAATAATCAAATTTATATGTTTTTAATTCAGACCAATCATCTAATATAATACATGGAATTCCCATTTTTGATATTTTTTCAACAAGTGGATTTCTAATAACAATTGGGATTGTTTTTAACCAAATACATTCCCAAAATCTATGACAATCAATTCCATTACCTTCTGGAGAAATACAAAACTTTGAACTTGCTAATTCATTCAAATAATCTTGTTGATTTTCAAAATGACGATTCTGAATTCCAATTTCTTCCACATATTGTAAACATTTTGTCCGTAAAGTTGGGTTTGTATGAACTTTAAAACTACAAAGTATTTCTTTTGTTTTTATAATTTCTTTTATATTTAAAAAATATTGAATATTACCATGATCCCAATGAGAATTAGCAAGTCCAATTGGAATAAAAGAAACTTTATAATGATGAAACATTAAATTTTGACAAAATATATGTGATACTTTTTGACAATCAATATATGGTTGACATTTTTCAAGAGTTTGATTCTCATCTGAATTTCCAAATATTATTACACATTTATTTTTCAAAAAATTAAGTTTCTTTGCAAAGTCATTAATACGATGACCATAACAAAATAAAATTTGAGAATTTTCCCAATTATAATTTATAGAATTTATATTAATATGTCTATTTTTTTGTTCTTTTATAACTGGATTATAACCAAAAAAATCTTCATCTAATCCAATATAATAATCTGCCATCATTTGAAATCTTTCTCCAGAAGGAATATCATAAATTAATGAAGTTGTCATGTATATAAAAATATGTATATATTTTTATATGCTTTTTATTCAATTATGCGTGTATATTTCTTTCCATCTTTAACAAGTTTAAACTCTGAAACAAGATTTTCATCTAAATTACCTTCAACATTTATAATATATTTTGGATATTTTTTATTTCTAACTCCATCAAATATACCATTATCTTCTTTCTTAACACTAATTTTAAAATTCTTTAATTTGGATTTAATATAATCAACTCTATCTTTAAGATTAAAAGGAAATTCATATGTTGAATGATTCTTCGGAACTATTATATATGTTTTATTATCAACACTATATTTTTCTAAAAATAACATTCTTTCTTTAATCTTCTCACATAATTCTAATCTTGTTCCTGATGGATCAAAATTAACAGCATTTATCTTCTTTGATATTTTTAATAATTCATCTTTTTCAAATGCATTATCACAAACTGCTCCTTTTAAGCTTGTAATACCAATACCACGTTTCTTTTCTGATACTTGTCTTTTATTTCTTAATTTAAATAAATCAACCTTATTTCTATTCTTATCATATTTCATATCTAATATTCCAATTATATCATTTTCATCACGTCTATCATAATATACTTTAACATCATCACTATCAAAATCATATTCATCTAATGATTCTGTAAGTGTATTTTCTGCTTTAATCTCATCTTTGTATTCTTTGTACTTAGGATGCTTCTTAATATAATTATAAATAGATGGATTATTAATTAGTTGTTTATTAAATTTATTTCTGTAGTTTATTGGTGTATTTTCATTTTCATTAAAAGGTTGAAAAATATAATAACCTTTTCTGTAGATGAGATATCCTTGATTATTAAATTTATCTGTTATATAATTATTATAATTGTTAAAATCATTCTCAGTTATAGGTATTAAATAATCTAATGCTTTATACACAAAAAAGTTATCAAATAATTCTCTTTGTTCACCATGAAAACGTTTTTTAATTTTTTCTAATATTTCATCTAATGTATAAACAATCTTAAATCTAAATAATTCTTTAATTTTTTCTAATGTTTCTTCAATTTCTTTCTTAGCATTTTCTGATGTAAATGTTGTGTAATCTAATTCTGATTTAGATATTTTTTTAAATAATTTTCTATCTTTATCATAATATTTTAAGTATAATTTATGATCATAACATTTGAAATCACATTCTTCAAAATCACATAACATTGTACATAATTTTGCATCACCTTTATGTAATGGATTTCTACATCCTTTAGATGCTTCAACTTCTTCTGGGAAAACATTTGCGTGATAGTTAATAGGACAATCTATTGCGGCTTCTTTAATACTTCTTTCAACCTTTTTAACAAGTAAATATTTTAACTCTGCTTTTCTATACAAATCTTCTTCACTAGATAAAGTTCCTGATTTATCGGTATCTGATAAACTAACAACATATTTATAAATCTTAACTTCTGGATATGGATCTTCTTCAGTCATTACACGATAATGTTTACATAAACGGATTGCTCTTCCAATAACTTGTTGAACTCTGGCAAAGTTATAATACACATCTAAAATATGTACAGCTCTTACATTTTCAAGTGTAATACCTTCGTTCATTACACGAGATCCTAGTATTAATTTAACAAACTTACCTTCTTTATTTTGTAAAGAATTAAAAATATTTAACAATCTTTTCTTCTCTTCTGGTTGAACAATTTCTTCTTCATCTGCTGCTCCTGTAAAAGCCATAAATGTTGCTGGATAAAATTTTTCATTTGGAAATTTCTTTTTATAATCTCCATATAATATTCCTGTTTTATAATCTCTTATAGAATCAGTTAATGCATATAATCCATCATCTCTAAATTCTAAATATCCATTTACTTTTAATATTTCTTGAAATAAATCAATACCAACTTTAACTAAATTTGAATAAACAAATTGAGTTTTTGAACCTTCTTTACCTTCAACCATATTATTTATATTTATTAATGCTTGATAAAATTTTGATGAAAATGTTTTTAAAACAGATTCATGTAAAATAAGACCAGTAATTGTATTTGAATCTGTACTTTCTCTTAATATTTCATTTAAATTTGTTATTTTATTGTTGAAAAATTTTTCATTTAATTTTTTTAAATATAATTCTCTTGATGTTTTTAATTGTGATAAAACTATATTTATACCTTCTTTTGAATATGCTCCAATAATAGTTTTTTTGTCTTCGTCCATGACTGGAAATACAAAGTTTGCACTAGCAGTTGATTCTTTATCTAGAGCATCTTTTGAATATTCCGCAAGTGTTTTTAAATACACTACTTTTTGAAATGGACTCATATAACATCTTGTTACTTTGCTAAATAATAATTCTTTAATTTGATCACCCATTTCAACACCTTTTGCGAATACTAAAGAATCATTACCTCTAAAATAACTAATATATCCATTTAACATCTTTTTTAAATACTCTTGTCCACCTTCCTTAAAATCCATTAAATGATTTCTATTTTGATTAAAAATTTGATCTCTACTCATTTGGTGTTTTTCTGGTCTTAAATAATTTATCATTTCAACAATTTCATCCGCAAAATTCTTCATTGGTGTTGCTGTAAGGAGAATAACTTTTAAATTTTTTGAATTTTCTATAATTTTTTTAAGAGCTTTTCCTTGATCATTTCCGACCATATTGTGCGCTTCATCAACAATTAAAAGAGTATTATCTAAATTTTCTAATTTATCAATTGATATATCTCTTTCAATATCTCCTTCAATACCCTTACGATATGTCTTAACAACTTTACCTTCTTCATTAACTTCTTTGTCAGATATTTTTTCACCCAATACACGTCTATAAAAATTTCTATATGATAATATACGATAATGTTGTAATGCATTCATGATTGCTTCTCTTTTCATTTGTTCTTTTAAATCATTGTTAATAAATCCTGATTGTAAAACAGTTGAATTAATATATGTATCTTTTGTACATGTTATTAATTCATTCTTCCATTGTTCTTTAATCATTGGACCAGAAACAAGAATATGAATCTTTGTTCCATAACGTCTAACTTGATCCTTGAAATTTTCAGCAATCGCTATTGCACCACATGTTTTACCAGTTCCTGTTCCATGAAAAATTAATATACCAGAATATGGAGTATTTGGACTAATATAATTGGATACAAATACTTGTTGTGATTTTAGAGTAAATTTACCGCCACAAACATCATCACGATATTTTTTAAGATCTTCATATGTTTCCATTTTTTGTCTTGGTTGGACTTTATTAATATAAAATTCACGTTTATCATAAATCTTTGATTGAAGAGTATCATCAGACGGGTCGGGATATCTATATTCTTTCTTCATCAAAGTAAGTAATTCATCTTCATTGTCACTCATATAATATTATAATAAAAAAATTGTTTAGAATATATTAAGAATTAGTTTAAATTTAAAGATTAATATATATTATTAGAGTATCCGAATAGTTTAGTGGTAGAATGAATGCCTACCAAGCATTTGGCTCGGGTTCGATTCCCGATTCGGATAAAATTAATTTTATATTATAAAGAATTATAATATAAAGGTTTAGTTATAATATATATTGTCTGAGTAGTTCAGTGGTAGAATAAATGCCTTCCACGCATTTGACCCGGGTTCGATTCCCGGCTCCGACATTTCCAAAATTTTTTATATTTAGATAAATATAAAATTTTTTTTGTTTATATATAGTTTTTAAAATGTTTTTAAGAATATGGAAACAAAGAATACAGATGCAAAGAATGTAGAAACAAAGATTTATAATCATACTGAAAAAAAAGATTTGGTTAAAAAAATAGAAAAACTTACTTCAAAGAATCAATATAAACAAATTTTTAAAATATTAAAGTCGAGTGGTATTAAGATAACACAAAATAGTAATGGTGTTTTTTTTAATATGAATGATTTAAATAATGATATTTTAAAAAAAATAGATGATTTTTTGGATTCAGTATTAAACCAAGAAAAATCTACAATAGATGTAAAATATTATAATAATGTTATTTTAAATACAACAACTGCTTCGGAGATGGATCATCCAAATATAATTGATTATAATAATGATTCAACTAATAATGATTAAATTATTTTATGTATTTTTTTTTGCTATTCTATTTTCACAATATTTGTTAATAGTATTTCTAATTTTTGTATATAATAAATAGATTATCATATTATTAATTGCTAAGAATAGAAAAACTACCAAAACAATAAAAACTACCTTGTATGTATCACTAAATGCGGAAGATATTTGTTCAGACGCTTCTGTAAATGCGGAAGTAATAGATTCACTCATTTTATATAATATGAAAATAATTTATTTTAGAAGTATTAAACTATACATTCTCGATTATATATTTTCAAATGTAAATTTTTTATTAAATTGTACTACTCCTGTTCCATTTGCACTTGCTAAAAATGTAACATCTACTTTATATTGATCATCAATTTTTGCCCATAAATTTACTGGTAAACCGCCATAATAAATTGCATCAAATACTATTACACCTTGATAATTATTTTCTAATAAAAATTGATATATAGTATATTGATAGTTTCCATCTGGAGGACCATGAGGTTCATCTGTTGGACTTATACAAAACACTGATGTAGAAAGTATTAAAGATTTATATTTATTTAATCCTTCAATTGTCATAATATCATCAATAATAATTGTTAAATTTGGAATTGATGGAATTGAATTAGGAAATTCTGGAAGAAGATTCCATCTATCAACTGTAGTTACTTTATTTGTAGGATTTATTGCTAATGCTACAGAATATTCACCAGATCTTGTTTCACACATTATAAGATTTTGATCATTTGATAAAGATGATAAATAGGCTAATAATTTATATGTTGATTGAGGAGCTAAAAAATTTTGTTGAACAGTTTCTTGAAATACATAACCGCTCATAGATGTTAAATCAACTGCATTTACCATTGTTTTTGTAATGTTTTGAGTACTCATTTATATATATATATTAAAAATATATATAAATATATTAAAATAAATTAATTAATATTTATTAAATAATATTTATCAAATAATATTTATCAATTAGATCAATTATTAAATATTTATCATCTAATAATATTTTTTTATTAAATATTATTTTATCATTTTTGATTCTAATTTTTAATATGTTATTTTTATAATAACCAGAATATTCTTTTGTTTCATCATATGCAAATGGAATAATAAAAGAGTATTCATTGGTATAAACTATATTACAATTACATTCATTAAAACATATATGAGAATCATTTGTAATTTTTGTTGTTGTTGAAATAGATATTAATTTATTTTTATTAATATCTGAAACTGATTGAGATATATGTTGAATATCTATTAAATTTAATTTTGATTTTTTATCATTTGAATAAATATATAATGAATCTTTTGTTATATTTTTATTATTAATACATCCATATATTTTTGTATTGTTTAATAAATTTCCATTGAATAATACACTACATATTGTTAATGAACTTTTTGAATTATTTAAATTATTTGTTGTAAAAATAATATCATTTAAATTTTCATACAAATTTACATAATTATAAAATTCTATATGAAGCATTTCAAATAAATTAATATATTTATTAGATATTCCAACAGATAAATTTATAAAATCTGGTTTGAATAATAGGATATTTCTTATTATATTTTGTAAATTTGTATTAATTATATAAATTAAATATTTTGAATTTTTCTTAATATCATAGATACTATTTTCACTTGACATTAAAACTATATTATTATAATCTATTCCAACAATATCTATTTGATTAGAATCATTACAAATATTTAATATTCTATATTCAAATTCAGGTATATTATCAATAATATGAACTTTATAATAATATAAATTGTCTTTATACATTTTTGTAATAGACAAAATTTCACATCTATTTTGACTACACATTAATTTTAAATTTTTTATAGATATATCATAATCTTCATCAGTAATATTTATAATTTCACCGTTATCTTCTACACCAATTATATAATAACATACTCCATTTCCTTCTAATAATCTATATTTTAATTGAGATAAAAGAGAATTATAACGCCTATCATTATTAAATTTAATAAATCTTTTATATTCAATACAGCCTTGATTATCTTCTCTTTCCATTTATAATATATTATAAATAAATTGTTATGTTGCAATTATTATGTTGCAATTATTTTTGCAATAATTTTTTCTGTTTTTGTTTTACTATATGAATATTTGTTGATTAATAAATCTCGAAGTTTTTTCTGATCAGGAGTTGTTATTTTTAATTGTGCATTTGTATATTGATTTCCTACTGGATTTTTAAAATATTCTCTTGCAGAATTACATTTATTTGCATATCCATTCGGAATCAAATATGGATCATTTTGAATTGAATTTAAATAATTTGCAATACTTCTGTGTTCATCAATAATTTCTTTTGCTTTACGAATTCCTATTCCTTCAAGATGATCTACATAATCACATCCTAATAGAATACATAAATCTATAAATTCATCATGGTTATAATTTAATTCATCTAATACTTTTTGAAGATCATATTCTACAATTTCATTTTTCTTTGATGATGAAATATTTCGTAGTAATTTTTTTGATCCAAAAGTTAATATATCCATATCTTCAGTTCCAACACCATATGCAATATCATTTTTTGTTAGAAGAGCACATTGAGAATCAGATTCTTCTAAAGATTCTATAATTGGTATTCCCATTGCTTTTAAAACTTCTTTACATTGATCCATTTGTTTAAATGATATATGGGTAGATCTTTTAAAATATTTAATTCTTTTATCTTCATCATCCATATTATCACACATTAATTTTTTATTAATTTCTCTATCTTCACGACGTTTATCTAATGTATCATTTTTTAATTTAGATGGTTTACCATCAAATACAAAGATTGGAATTATTCCATTATCTAAATATAATAATGTTTTACTTACAACTGCATGTATATGACTAGTCATATCTCCCTCTGTATTTATTAGATCTCCAGCAGTATTACGAATTGCTATTACATATTGATAAATTAGTAAACTTGCATCTATCGCGATTTTTTTACCTTTAAAATCTTCAAACTTTTTTTTAACGATACTGTTTGGTGCGAATATATTAATTAATGCATTTAGGTTTTTAATTCCCATGTAGTTTGTATTTCAACGAATATATTTAATAGGATTTATATAAAATATTTAAAATATCAATTTTTTCTGTATCAATTTTTTATTATATATTATATGAGTAGACTATTTAATAAATATTATAATAATATAGAATTTTTTGAAGAATCAGATGAGTCTGGTGAGAATGATACACAATCTGAAGAACAATCTACAGAAAATCAATCTACAACTGATGAGATAGTAAGTGAGAAAGTAACAAAAAAGATATCATCAATATTTCAATCACTACAAGATGTATTAAAAGAAGATGTTAAAAATAGAGACTACGATGAAGTAGATGATGAATTAACTGAAGATGAAGAAGAGGTAGATCCAGATAAAAAAGAAGTAGATGATATGTTTGAAGGAGATGAAAATGATGATGATGAATTAACAGATGAAGATATTGAAAATTTATTAAAAGACCGTTTTGGTGGTGGTACTGGTGATCCAGCAATGGATGCATTATTAGATAAATTAAATGATGAAAAAGATAATGACGTCTATGTTCCTCCAACATTTGATCCTAAACAATTAAAAGTAGATCCAAATTTAGATGAAAAATTAACAGATATGGGTCTTGACGATGATGATGCAGATGATAACTTATTTGCCCAAGGTGGGAAAAATGGTGAAAAGGCACTAGAAATGATTAATAATATTCAAGGAGAGGGAGATGAATTAGCAGATTTATTAATTTCAGTTCCAATTGATTTAATTAATTTAATGATGGATACAGTTTTAAAAATTATAGGAGCAGTATTTGAAAAACCAATAAATGCAATTGATACATATTTAGAACCAATACGTAATGCATTAAATCAAGTATACATAATTTTTCAAAAAATTGTTAAATTAATTAATAATATAATCGGATTACCTATTGCATTTGTTCAATTAGGATGGAGTGTATTATGTAATGTATTAAAAGTATTTGGTGTTAGATTAAAATGTAGTACAAATTTTGAAGTCAATAATATGTTAATAGAAATATATGAAAGTATTGCAAATATAAATATTTTTAAATTTAAAGATCTTGTTTATTCCTCAGAATTTAGAAATACTATTATGGAAGCAATTAGAGGATTATTTACAAAATTAAAAGATGTTATGTTTTTAATATTAAAAGTTATTAATTTAGCATCAAAAATGATTGAATATATATTTAATGTTATTAAAAATGTTATTAAGATTATAGATGAAGTAACAGAAAAAAATAATTTAATTGGATTTATTGTAGTTTGTATAATGTTATTAATCTTTTATTTATCTTTATACGGAATTAAATCAGCAATTGAAACATATAATTCATTAAAGGAACGATTTTCATAATATAGATAATTTTTTTTATTATCTAATTTATGAGTAGCAAAATTAATATAACAAAAGGATCGGGAAAATCAACTCCTAAGGGAAAAACAACTCCTAAGGGAACAACACCACCTACTGCAAAAGCAGCCGCCAGTGCAAAAGCAACTGGAACAGCAAAAACAACTGGAACAGCAAAAACAACTGGAAAAGCAACTGGAACTCCTAAAACATCCGCGAAAGTACTTCCACCAATACCAACTCTTCAAACAAAAAAAATTAAGGGTCAAGAAGATGTAGATGCAGAAGATATAACAGGTGATGATGGTATAAAAGTATTTAAAAAAGTTAAAAAAATTAGTGAAGATAGTGAAGTTAGTGAAGATTCTGAAGTAAATAAAGAATCTGAAGTTAAAACAGGACCAGATTCAATAGATAGTATATTAAAAAATACAGAAACAATTGTTGAAAAAGTTTCTGATTTAGTTTTAAAATTAATTAAATTTATTAAAAAATCATTACAGATAAAAGAATTAAAAAAAGTATTTTTTATGATATTTATGGCAATCGCAATGGCAATATTATTTATGGGATTAAATATTCTTTTCGGTAAAGTTATTTTATAAACTATATATATAAGCCAATGTCAGATAATTTAAATAAGCAAAAATATAGAAAAATAGAACCTTTTTTTGATGCGATCATTAATGCAATTAAAAAAATATTAGCAACAATTTTAAAAGCAGTATTATCACCAATCATTAATATTTTAAAAAAATTAGCAAAAATAATTGTAGATTTTGTAGCTGATAAAATCTTAAAACCAATATTTAATCCCATTGGAGAATTTTTTGTTATCTTAGTATCACCTTTAAAACCATTATTTGCATTTATTGGTAAAATGTTAGATTTTATGGTATTAATTATTAAATTTTTCTTAAAAATACTTGATATGTTATTAAGTTTACCATTTAAAATTATGGAAAATTTAGGATTAATACAAAAAGTAGATGGTAAAGAAGCAATTGATAGAATAAGTGATTCGATTGGTAATGTTAATTCATCATTTGTTGATACAGCAAATAGTGTTCCCCAAGTAGTAAATAAACCAAATACAAAAATATTTTTAACAATTGTCGTACTATCAATTATATTTATTTCTATGTATTATTTCTATGATTCATTTACACCAATATTTGATGAAACATATAAATTGATAAATGGATTCTTTTATCCTAAGGCGGCAGAGGAATAAAAATTTATATAATATAATAATTTTATATTATATATAATATAGGATACTAATGAATTTTCAAGATAAAGATAAAAAAATGGCTTCAATAAGAGGTAAGTTAAAGAAAGGTGATGATCTTAAAAAAATGGATTCAAAACCCGATATTAAACAAGAAGCAAAGCAAGTTGATGCAAATAATAAAATTTATACAATCTTAAAAGATTTTAAAAAAACACAAGTTCCAATTAAAAAAAGTAATTTAAAATCAATTGTCGATCTTGCAACAAAAAATAAAATAACATTACCAGCGGATGCTTTAGCAGGTTTATATGCAAATAAACAAAATGTCAGTCAATTTATTACATATATTGATGAGAGATTAGTAAATTTTTTTCAAGCTAAAAAATTAGTTCCACCACCTGGAGATGACTTATTTAAAGTAAGAATGTTAAACTTATGTGTTAAAATTAAAAAAGATAAATTAAAATTTGAAGATGCTGAAATTAAACAAACAAAACAATTTGATGACTTTGATAGTTTAAAAGAAGCATGCAAATCATATATATGGAATGTTAAAATAAATGAATGTGCAATTTTAAATACTATAGATGCCGATGAATTTAAATTGAGATATAATAAAACTATAGATCGTATATGTACTATTGCAAATGTTCCTATCACAAATCCATTAAAAGGTGATGAATCTGCTGCATCAGAAGAAGGTGTTGAAGGCAGTGGAGAAAGTGGAGACCAAACATCTGAAGAATCAGATGGTGGAGAAAGTGGTGGAGAAAGTGGTGGAGAAAGTAGCGGAGAAAGTGGTGGAGAAAGTGGTGGAGAAAGTGGTGGAGAAAGTGGTGGAGATAGTGGTGGAGAAACTGGTGGAGAACAAAATGCAGAAGGATTTTTTAATGGAAATCTAAATATCATATCAAATAAGAAATTTACTAATAGTGATTATAATTATATTATAGCTACAACATTATTTATTTTATCATTATTTTTTATTTACTTAAGATATAAGAAATAAATATGGGAGGCGGAAGCAGTAAAGAACCAGATAGAACCGCAAATGAAAATAATGCTGATGATATAATGAATTATTTAAATCAATTATCAAAAAAGAGTAATCAATTAGTATGTAAAAATCAATGTGTAGCTCTTGGTCCTGCACTTAATTGTACAAAATATGATAATGTATGTTCTCGAGAAACAGATGGAACGAAAGACCCGACGACTAAAAAACTATTGCTGGCATGGAATATATTTTCTGCTGTTCCGGGTTTTGAAAGAGAAGCAAATAAAATTAATCAGTTAAAAGATTATTTAGAACAATGGTTTCCAAATGGCATTGATAAAGATTTGTGTGATAATAGAAATGAAACAATTCAAATGTTAATTCAAAAATTAGTAGAAAGAATGATTGAAAGAAAAAGAAAAGAAGGATTTGAAACAAATTTTAGAATTCAATATGATACAATTAAATATTATAATGATGTTGTAATTAAATCTGGAAATTTAATCGATAAAAAATATATTGGTATGGTTAGTTCATTAAATAAATCAATGGTTTATCATATGGCACCACCCGCAAATCCAAACCAAGATTTATTAAGATGGTCAGAAGAATTATATAAATATATTTATAATTTTTTAATAGAAAAAGTTAAAGCACAATTTCAAATTCATGGTGTTGTTCAGCAGGGTGAATTAAGTGGAGAAAAAATGTTAATGTTTATGAATGCATGTGTTAAAGTAATTGAAGATAAAGATTTAGATAAATACAATGATGATACAGAAATTACTGGAGTTTCTATTCAAACATATGATGATGAACAATTAAAGAATAATAAGATATTTGATGATGTAGAATCTATTAAAGGAGCTTGTAAATTAATTTTATTTTGTTACAGAAAAAAAAACTGTATGAAATATATGGATCCCAAAAATAAAACAGTACCCGATTATACTACTTTTAGACAATGTAAAATTAGTGGTGTTGAACCACTAATTAAACCTCAAGAAGAATTAGATAGAATACAAGCAAATAAAGATAAAAGTTCTGAACCATTTACAGTAGAATCACCCAATGTAGAAAAATTTGCCAACCAAGAAACTAAAAATATATTTGGTGAAGTTGAAAAGAATTTAAAATTAGTTTTTGGTTATGTATTAGTATTATTTATAATTGGTATTATACTTTATGTATCACCATCAATTGCTACATTCTTATATAATATAATATCTTTTATACTTGTCCAAATTGCACAATATGTCGGAATTGTTGGAACATTATTTGTATCAAGTATTGAAGGATTAGTTACAGGTGTAGTTCAATTATTAACATTTATAATGAGTGCATTTGGAATTGTTTTTGGTGTATCTCAAAGTGTAATTACAGATATATTAACAGGTATCGTAAGTACAATTGGATTAATGTTTCAAGTATCAAGTAATGTAGTTTCTGATATTATAGCAAGTATAACAAGTACAATTGGTATAACCTCTCAAGTATCAAATAATGTAGTATTTGATCTCTTTACAAACCTATTTCAATCATTAAGTATTATATTAACAGGATTATTCCAAGGTTCTGTGTCAACAATTCAAAACTTTCTCGAATTTATATTTAATAAATTAAAAAAATATTATATGTTCATTAATAATATAGAAGAATGAGTTTTGTAGAAAATTTTACAAATGATCTTAATAAATCAATTAATACTACCATCAATATTGGTAAAAAAACAATTAATACTACTATTGAATCAGTTGGATCAGGAATTGAAAAATCTATTAATTCTACTGCAAAATCATTAGATAATAATGGTTCTTTACTTAGAACTGTAGATAATTCAATAGATAATTTAAATAAAACAGTATCTAATAAATTAATTACACCAACAATTAAAACTGTAGATAGCTCATTAGATAAATTTTATAAATCAATGTTTAATACTTTAATCAGACCATTTGATAAAACAGCAAGAATGACATCAAAAGATTATAATGTTTTCCGTATAATTGGTATGTTTATTATTCTATTTATTGGATATATATCAGCATTATTATATGATAATACAATTGGTCTTATCTTAAAAAAACTTGGTTTAGATAAGAGAAAAAGAGTTTCAAAGAAAAAAGATACTAAATTATCTACACTAATGAAAATTCTTAAAACAATATTAGGTGTTATCGCTGGAATATTAGATATAATTTTACTTGCATTTACAAATCAAACTGCTGTTTTAACTACAATTGTAAATGATCTTTTAAAAAATAAATAAAATGATATAAAAAATATTATTTATATAAAAATATATAAATATTGTTTTTATGAAACGTGTAGCATATTGTTTATATGGACAACCACGAATATATCAAGATGGTGAACGTGTAATTGGAAATTTAATTAATAAATATAGAAATACTCATCAATTTGATTTTTTCTTTCATGTATGGTATGATGAAGCATTAGAAGGAACAGCATATCCTTGTAATCCTTATCGTAAAATTCCAAAAAAATATAGATTAATCAAAAAAGAAACAATTGATAAATTAATTGAAATATATGGTCCAAGAGTATATATTATTGAAAAACCAATTAATTTTGATCTAACAAAATTAAAAAAATCAATAATGTATAATGTATCAAATGAAACACAAAGAAATAATTTACCAAATGTCGTATCAAATTTATATTCTAAATATCGTGTATGTCAAATATTAACAGAATATATGCAAAAAAATAATATTAAATATGATTTTATTGCAAGTAGTCGATTTGATATTAGTCTTGATATTAATTTTGATTTAAATGTAA
>Ga0214919_10004854_pt1 | contig 19364 bp, 15 predicted proteins | sample LL1503_MetaG_FD_177994 | JGI IMG/M metagenome (GOLD analysis project Ga0214919, IMG submission 177994) | Freshwater microbial communities from Lake Lanier, Atlanta, Georgia, United States - LL-1503 | ecosystem: Environmental > Aquatic > Freshwater > Lake | place: USA: Georgia | collected...
GCCTTAACCTCTCAAGAAAAAAACTTCTGGCACGCAAGGCGTGTCCCCAGCGCCAATAGCCATATCCCTGGAACGGATATGATGATTTCCTTCGTGGATCTTGATATGTCTCCTCAAAATCCTCCGGTCGATGTGGCGTATGCCCGTATTTTATGCACCAACCGTCAGCTTGCACCCACACTCAGCGCCAATGCTTTATTGCATGAAGAAGAGGGAAACGCCCCGGTCAAAGCAGTCACATGCCTCTACCAACCCACAGACCCCGTTTATCCAGCAGAAGAGGGTGCAACGCAGTGGCAGCTGATTTCCCAACTCTCTCTCAATTATCTTTCTTTTTCTTCAGAGAAAGAAAGCTTGGCGGCTTTAAAAGAAATTTTGCTCATTTACGCTGGTGATCATCAAGGCACGCAAGAAGCCGAAATTAATAGTATTAAGACTATGACGTGTGAAACTATTACCCGCCGATTTGGAAAAGATGCCTGGCGGGGATTTGTTAAGGGAACAGAAGTTACCTTAACAATTGATGATGGAGGATCCGCGTCCCTTGGATCTCTTCTCTTCACCTCTGTCTTGTCTCATTTTTTTGGGCTTTATGCTGCTATTAATTCTTTTGTAACGCTTACCGTTAAAAATGCGAAAAAGGAAGGAATCTGGAAACAATGGCCTCCCGTCACTGGCGTTCAAAAACTGCTATAATTGACATTCTAAAACAAGAAGCGGATCAGTTTGAATTCCATGCTATGGTCAAATTGCTGGAAAATATCCAGAAAGATCAAGGAGAAGTAACCCCACTTGGGGAAGGATCAGATCCCACCAAAGAACCCGTACGTCTTCAAGCACGGGTCACCCAAGAATTTCAGAGCACCGATATCCATACGTTTCTTCCAAGCAAGGATAAAAAGGTCCCCCCTCTTCTTACAACAAATTTCTTCGGCATTGCGGGAACCCAAGGACCTTTGCCGGAACCCTATACAACGCACATTATTCAACGCACGATTCGCCACGATACCGCGCCTAGAGACTTTCTTGATATTTTCAACCATCGCCTACTCTCCATTCTTCACCGTATTCGAAAAAAGTTTTGGATAGGTGTTTCGGTCGAAAAACCTGAACGCACGCTGCTTGGAAAATGTTTAAAATCACTGCTGGGTCTTGCAACACCTCAACTCCAAGAGCGTCTCGGGATTCCTGACAGAAGTCTTACCTATTATGCAGGCATCCTTTGGCAGAAACCGCGCTCAGCTCATGGATTAGAAGTATTATTACGCAACTTTTTTAGGACTCCTGCCAAGATAGATCAGCTACAAGGAAAATGGGTCTCTCTCCCGCTTTCAGAGCAAACAGCCCTGAATACACGCCACCACCGACTTGGAGACACTGCCTTTGTTGGTCCACGGTATTGGGATCAGAGTGCTTATTTTCTGATTACCTTGGGCCCTATGCCCCTAAATCAATATATTGAATTTTTAAAACCTGGACCCGCTTATAAGGAAATAAAGAATCTCATAAGCTATTACGGTGGCCATGTGCAGGACTTTCGCTTGAATCTAACGCTTCAAAAAGAACAACTTCCCCATCCACGTCTTAGTTGTGGGGTTGCGCTCGGTTGGACATCTTGGTTAAATAGAACAAGCAATGAAAAAAAACAGGATGATGGACAGTGCATACTGAATACGCTTCCTATCAAAAAAATATACGCTAAAAAAATATAGGCGAGGCATTCCAATGAAAAATCTTAATTCTCTTATAGAGAACCTCAGTGGTCTTTGTCGGCGGTCCTTGGAAGAGGCCGCCCAGTTCTGCGTTTCTCAAACCCATTTTACCATCGATATTGAACATCTCTTGCATAAGATCCTCGAGCATCCTGCAACGGATCTTACGGTTATTTTAAAATATTATGAAATTGATGAGAAAAAAGCACGCCAGCAGGTCAAGACCGCCATCGACCTATTCAAGCGAGGCAATAACAAAACCCCAGGGCTTTCCCCCAATCTTTTAAAACTCTTGGAGCGCGCATGGATTATGGCTTCGCTTCACCTAAAGCAAGATCAAATCAGATCCGCAGCACTTCTTATGGCACTTTTAAAAACAGAGGAATTGTTGGGTGTTTTGGTAAATAGCTGTCCAGAGCTTTTAAGAATTCCCCGCCATCAACTCGATGAAGATATTAAGGAATTGATAAAATCTAGTCCCGAAGAGACTAAGATTCATGGAAAAACCGGCGAACAACGGGTAGATTCCCCCACACCAGCGTTGGATAAATTTACCATTGATCTCACACAATTGGCGGCTTCTGGAAAAATTGATCCGATCGAAGGGCGCGATAACGAGATCCGTCAAATGATTGATATCTTAAGCCGTCGCCGCCAGAACAACCCTATTTTGACCGGCGATGCGGGGGTTGGAAAAACAGCTGTCGTCGAAGGTCTTGCCCTTCGTATTCATGCCGGCACCGTGCCTGAAAGTTTAAAGAATGTTTCTATTCGCACCCTCGATCTTGGACTTTTAGAAGCGGGTGCTGGGATGAAGGGGGAATTTGAACAACGCCTCAAATCTGTCATTGAAGAAGTGCAAGGATCCTTAAAACCCATCATTCTTTTTATTGATGAAGCCCATACCTTGATCGGGGCAAAGGATAAAAACAATGACGCTGCCAACCTCTTGAAACCAGCCTTGGCCAGAGGGGAACTTAGGACTATTGCTGCAACCACATGGGGGGAATATAAACGGTATTTTGAAAAAGACCCTGCCTTGACCCGTCGCTTTCAAGTTGTATCAGTACGAGAGCCTGATGAAAAAACAGCAATTCGCATGCTACGCGGCCTCACTCATAAACTTGAGCACCACCATCAAGTGCTTATCCTTGACCAAGCCTTGCAAGATGCTGTCAAACTCTCCAACCGATATATTGGAGAGCGACGGCTTCCTGATAAAGCCGTTAGCCTTCTTGATACGGCTTGTGCCCGCGTTCATGTGGCTCAACATTCTATTCCAGAAAAAATTGAAGATTTGACCCATAGTATTCAAGCACTCAACAGAGAGCAGGCCATGCTTAAAAAAGAAGCAGAGCGGGGACACGGTCCTCACGACACGAAAACCCAAGAGATTCAAGATCAGATAAAATTCTGCACACTAGCCTTAGAAAAAGCCACGAAACAGTGGCAGGAAGAGCTTGCTCTTGTAAAAGAAATCCGCACCTTGCAGACAAAGATAGATGCGCCAGACTCCAGCACCTTAGAAGAAATTCAAGCCCTTCGCAAAAAGTTGGAAGAAAAACAAAAACAAGACTTCATGGTTCCTCTTTGCGTGGACAGTGCTGTGGTTGCCCAAGTTATTTCTTCGTGGACCGGCATCCCTCTTGGGAAAATGGTCAGAAATGAGGTGGATACACTTCTCTCTCTTGAAACAATTTTAGGAGAACGGTTAATTGGGCAAAAAAGTGCCTTAAATACCTTAACCAAACATATTGTGACCTATCGTGCAAACCTGGACGAGCCAGGAAAACCCGTTGGGGTCTTTCTTTTGGCTGGTCCTAGTGGTGTTGGAAAAACAGAAACGGCCCTTGCCCTTGCCGATAGTCTTTATGGCGGAGAACGCAATCTCATTACTATCAATATGTCAGAATACCAAGAATCCCACAGTGTTTCTGGACTTAAGGGATCTCCTCCGGGTTATGTGGGATATGGCCAAGGGGGCATTTTGACGGAAGCTGTCCGTCATAGTCCCTATAGCGTTATTCTCTTAGATGAAATTGAAAAAGCCCACAGTGATGTTTTAGAAATCTTTTATCAGGTCTTTGACAAAGGTATGCTTGATGATTCTGAAGGGGTCACAGTAGATTTTAAAAATACCATTATTCTCATGACCACCAATCTTGGCACAGAGACCATTAAAGAAGGCCACAAAAGAGAGACTGAAGATTTAATCAAAACCCTTCGGCCAGAGTTGAGCAATCATTTTAAGCCAGCCTTGTTAGGTCGCCTGGTAGTAGTGCCTTTTCTTCCCCTTGAAAAGGAAGAAATTCACGCCATCGTACGATTAAAAATGGAGAAAATCCGGAACCGCTTTCAAGACAATCACAAGGCGAAATTTACCTATGATCAGGCCGTGATTGATAGAATTGCTGAACGCTGTGAGGATCCTGATAGTGGGGCACGCAACATCGATGCCATCATTAACCAAAACATTTTGCCTCTTTTATCCGCAGAAGTCCTAAAACATGTTGCAGAAGAATCTCCTTTTGATACTATTACCTTGGCCATTAAGGGAGATGCCTTCATTTGTTCGTTTAAAGCGGATAGGTAAAGCGCAGTATTGCAGCAGGGATGATTACAACTCAAGACAATGTCTATATGTCCATCACGACCAAGCTTGGGAAAGATAAAATATTCCTAAGGAGCTTCCATGGTGTTGAGCGTATATCAGGTCTTTTTGAATTTAATCTCGAACTTTATATCCCTTATGCTACAAATCCTCAGGCTATGGATTTGGATTTTTCAACGCTCGTTGAAACAGAGGCCACTGTCGTTATTTCTATCGATAAGAAAAAGCGTTATTTCCATGGTGTCATCACAGAACTGACCCAAGGGCCTACTTTTGCAAATAGCAAAGACGCTCCCGATCGCAAGGCAGAAAGAACACTTTTTTACGCTATCTTGCGCCCAAAAGCCTGGCTGATGATGCTTTCAGAAAATTGCCGCATTTTTCAAAAAAAAGACCCTATCACCATTATTAAACAAGTTTTAACGGATAGCACCATTACCCTCTCCGATAAGACCACAACATGTGGCAAAACAGTGAGCGACTTTTGTGTGCAATATAATGAAAGTGATTGGAATTTTGTTTGTCGCTTGATGGAAGAAGAGGGCATTGCTTATTATTTTAAACATGCCGATGGAACCCACACACTGACCCTTACAGATGGGTCTGTGCCTTTTGAGGCCATCGAGGATGCGGATTTTAAAACCATTAAGGCCTCCCCCTACCCTCAAAATCCCACATTTGGAGATTTTTCAATCTATGATATACGGGTTTCTCAAAGAGTAGTTCCTTCCAAACATACCCATACAGACTATGATTTCGAAAAACCAAGCACTGCATTAAAAGCGGATGCAGCTGGCAAGGGGAAAGCAAGAGAATATTACCATTATCCAGGTCGGTATATTCTTAAAGATCGGGGCACATCGCTCGCCAATATGCGTATGGAAGAAATGGAATTTCCAAAGGATTCCTTTTCAGCACAATCTGATATTCATATGGTTGAAGTGGCCTACACGTTCACCTTATCTGATTCATTACACCCAAAAGCCATTCGACAAGATCTTGCGAACCAAGACTTTACCGTCTTTGCCATTGAACATCATGCAACCTTAGAAGACAGCCTCCCTGAGGGGTTTATAAAAAATGCTCTGAGCGAAATGCTAAACTATAAAAATAGTTTGGCCTTTTATAAGAAAGACATTCCCTATCGCCCTCCAAGAACAGCCCATATTCCTCGTATTTATGGCACACAAACAGCAACCGTTAGCGGGAAAGCAGAAGAGGAAATATGGACCGATAAATATGGTCGCATCATGGTGAAATTCCACTGGGATATCAGCGACACAAAAGACGATTTGGTTTCTTGTTGGGTGCGTGTGGCACAAAACTGGGCACATAAAAACTGGGGTGCTTTTTTCATTCCTCGGGTCGGGCAAGAAGTAGTTGTTACTTTTTTGAATGGTGACCCTGATCAGCCCCTTGTCACAGGATGCGTTTATAACGCCACCAATATGCCCCCTTATGGCCCTGACATGGCTACAAAAAGCGGATTTAAAACAAATTCTTCTAAAGGTGGAGAGGGTTTTAACGAGTTTCACTTTGATGACATGAAGGGTAAGGAAAACATCTTTACCCAAGCACAAACAGACATGACCACCATGATCTTAGATGGGCAACGTGTAACCACCATTAAAGGAACCAAAGGAAAAGGACATGATATCCTTACCCTTACCAAGGGAAAGAGAGATACAACCCTGACAGAAGGCGATGACTTTCTAACGCTTGCTAAGGGTAGTCGCACCACAAAGATTAGCGATGATTTCACGTTGGACGTTGGAAAAAACGCTACAATCAAAATTGGTAAAGACTGTACGATTGATGTGGGGGGAATGCTCACTATTAATGTGGGAAAAGATTTCACTCTCAAGGCCACCAAAATTACCCAGGAAGCAAAAGATGCTTTTTCCATAAAAGGCCTAAAAATTAGCTCTGAAGCAACGGCCGATCATAGCATTAAAGGGGCCCAGATTAAAATGGTTGGCAGCGCTATGTGCTCTGTTGAGGGCCCCATGATTAAAATAGCCGGAGGCGCTAGCACAATCATTAAAGGCGCCATGATTAGCCTAGGATAAATTATGTCAGATATAACCCCAGAACTGCTTGAGCAAATACGCATGGCGCGTAAAAAGCCTAGGGAAGAGCAGGAAACATCCTTTTTGAATACACGAGAAAGCCTAGTACCCGTTGCAGAGTCACCAACGACTTTGGAGTCTGCTGACTTTGTCTATGAGGGGAAAAATGATGCTGGCATAGTTATTCAGAGAATTCCTTATAAAAATAATCTTATGGAAGGCATGATGACATCTTATGATGATAGAGGATCCCTGCTTTGCGAGATCCCTTTTATCAAAGGGAAAAAAGAAGGGGTTGGAATTTTTTATATCAACGGAATAAAAGCATCAGAAATACCTTTTCAAAATGATCTTATGCACGGCATCTTTAAGGCTTACCACGCAACAGGTGGCTTGAGCATGGAGGCTTCTTATAAAGAAAGTTATATGGATGGAGACTTATTGGCCTACGATGAAACAGGGGCTCTCCTTAAAAAAGAAACCTATGCAATGGGTGTGAAAAACGGCGTGAGCCAGACTTTTTATCCTAGCGGAAAGATCTATGAAGAAATAACTTTCGAGAATAATATTCCTGTCAATCAGTCGACGGCATATCATGAAAATGGAAAACCTATGGCCATCAAATATTACAAGGATGGAAAGCTTGTATTAATAGAGCTCTATGATGATACGGGCAAGCTACAAGAGAACAAGAGCCTAGGTGAAGCTATCAATGGATAAGTTTGTTGTATCAGGAGCTTTGGCCATGTGCTCAAAGGGGGCCGCTCCCTCGTCTCTTAATTTTCTTCCCCTACCCCCTGTGATGGCGCCGACTCCCATGGGTAATATAACAGCTATGGTCCCCATGTTGAATATAATGCCTTTTGGCGTATGCATGAGCTTGGCAAATCCTCAAGTAGCAGCCGCTACCGCAGCAGCTTTAGGAGCGCTCACTCCACAGCCTTGTATCCCTGTTCCTGCAGGCCCTTGGGCTCCTGGCTCTAAGGCCACTATTGGCCCTAATCCAGGCATCCTTGCATCCAGCAAACTTTCTTGTGCTTTTGCAGGACAAATTAAAATCACTTTTCCAGGTCAATCCATTGTGGTAGGGAGTTAACTATGGATTTTTTAAAAACAGCCCTTATCTCTATCTGCGCTCTTATTCTTGGCATTGGCGTTTCTGTCTATTTGAATGGGGCTACAGACACATCGCCCATTGGCGCTTTAGAGAATGTCTTCACATCCTTTAAGCAAAAAGTGGGACAAAGCCTGATTGGACAAGAAATTCAAACAACCGCTCCTGAATCATCCCCACAAGAGGGAGACCCTACCCCTGGCGCCAGCATGTCCCCTGCAGAACTTGCTAATGCTCAGCAATATTTCAGCCAGTTAGCCGGAACAAATCTTGGGGAAAATAAGGAAAATATAGATCCTACCGCTGCAAAAGAAGGGGACAAAAAACAAGAAGAAAAAAAGGCACAGGATGAAAAAAAATCAGGAGCAGAGGGAGATGTGGAGATAAAAATACCCTCTTCCCTTTTTCCAGTGCCTAAAAAAAGAAAGAGTCTCGGTGATTCTGATGCAGGTGAAAAAGGAGCCATCTATGCCCTTGGCACTTCTCCCTACGGCCCCCCTGCTAATGTAAAATCTAAAATTTTTGATCTAGACTCCATCCTCTATATCACCAACGACCCCAATGCATCCTTGGAAGACTACGTTGATCAAAATACGCCTTACAAAGAACCTGAAGAACCCTTGCCGTTAAAAAAATAAGGAGCCCCCATGAAAAAACATTTTACTTACTCTGTCACTCTTTTTTTCTTACTTCTTTCTCTTGCGCAGTGCACTCAAGTGACAAGTTACATGTTTGAAGAAGAGGACTTGGAGTTTATCGATGAACTGACGCTCGTTGGATCCCCTAACATGAACCGTAACATGCCCTTAAAGGTAGATTTTGTGATCGTTAAAGACGCTATTATCGCAGAACATGTGGCAAAATTAACGGCACGCCAATTTATGAAGCATCGCAAACAACTGAAACGTGATCACCCAGAAAGTATTAAAATTAAGTCTTTTGAACTTATTCCCAATCAAAGTGTTGTCATGCCGATGAAATACCTTAAAACAGAAGTGGCAGCTGCTTTCATTTTTGCCGATTATAATAATCAGCTCCCCAATCGTTGGACAATCTATACTGCTGATTGCGTCAAAGTCGAGCTTTTGGAAAAAACAGTGAATATCACATCTCATAAGTGGAATGCTCAGCAAAAAGTCAAACATGCCCGCGAAAACGACGGCGTTGTGGTGTTGAGTTAGGATTGAAGAGATAACCCTTGCAGCAATCGAGGGAGTTTTCCGCCCGTTCCCATGGCGTTTTCTGAGAATAGTTTTCTAAGTCCGATACTCTGCTCAACGATCTTTAATCCACTTTCTCGAAGCTTTTTCAGAACCTTGGAATTATTGGAAAAGAGGGCATCGAAGGTATCGGTCATCATGGTCATGGATAAATTATCAAACCGCCGCCAGCGTTCATATTTTGAATGGGCTTGGGAATCCCCCAAAGAAAGACCCAGAGCGTTATAATCCACTAGGACTTCTGTCAATGCTGCCACATCCCGAAACCCCATATTGACCCCTTGTCCCGCCAAGGGATGCATCACATGAGCCGCATCTCCGACCAGAACAATGCCATCTTTTGCGTACCGCTCCGTCAGCTGTATCCCGATGGGATAAATCCATCGGGGACTGGTGCGTTTTAAGTTTGCCCTGTAAGGGTTCATCTTTTCCATAATAACGGCATCGAAATCTTCATCAGAAAGTTCTTTAAGGGCCTGCGCGATATCACATTGCACACTCCACACGATGGAGGATCGATTCTCTGTCATGGGAAGAATGGCAAAGGGGCCTTCTTCCATAAAAATCTCCCAAGCAATGCCTTGATGCCTATCCTCGTGGGAATAAGTGCAAACGATCGCTTCTTTTCCATAATCCCAGACGATGGATTCAAATCCCCCCAACTCACGGACTTTGGAGTTTTTTCCATCAACGCCCACAATCAGAGGTGTCTTCAGCACTGCGCCATCTTTTAATAGGATCGAGAGAGAATGAGTGTTTTTTTCTATAGACTCCACTTCCCCCGTCACCCATTGGATAAGATCAGAGAAATCTTTGACTCTTTGAGCAATCCCTTGTTTTAAAACGGACATGGGGACGATATAACCCAAGGGGCTGTGATTTTGCTGAAAGGAAACTGTGGAACCAGTCGAACCATGAACTGTTTTAATATCCAGGATAGGTTCAGCGTCCTGGTGAAGATTTTTCCAAATCCCAATATGTTCTAGAAGATTTTTGGAGGTGGGAGAAAGAGCAATGGCTCGATTGTCGGATGTTCTATCGGACAAAAGAGTCTCTAGAGATCCTCTGTCAATAACGCGTACAGGAATGCCGTGGGAGGCCAAAGCACACGCCAGAGCACACCCCACGGGCCCTCCTCCCACAAGAGTAAGCATCAGCACTTATCGTGCAAGATTCTCTTCAACGAAATCCCAATTCACCAAGTGCTTGAGAAAAATATCCACGTAATCAGGACGTCGATTCTGGTAATCAAGATAGTAAGCGTGCTCCCAAACATCACAGGTCAGAAGAACTGTCACATCTTGCGTCAGGGGCGTTTCCGCGTTACCCGTTTTGAGAATCTTCAACGTGCCTCTATCCTCCACAAGCCAAGCCCAGCCACTCCCGAATTGCGTCAATGCTGCTTGCTTGAAAAGAGCACAAAAATTTTCGTAACTTTCAAAATCTTTCTCAATCCGGGCCAGAAGATCGCCTGTAGGTTTTCCCCCACCCTCTTTTTTCATGCAATGCCAGTAAAAAGTATGGTTCCAAACCTGTGCTGCATTATTAAAGATGCCCCGAAGATCAGCGTCCACCGCTGTTTCTTTGATCACATCCACAAGCTCCATATTTTCAAATTCTGTCCCGGCCGCCAGCTCATTGAGCTTTGTCACATAGGTCTGGTGGTGCTTATCGTAGTGAAAATTCAATGTATCCCTTGAAATATAGGGCTCTAGCGCAGTTTTTTCATACGGCAATTTGGGCAGAACAAAAGTCATGGGATATCTCCTCCTGGTTATATGGGCTTCACTCTAATGATTTTTGCCTAGGGGTTCAAGGAGATATGCTCTACCGCAACTCTATCTTCAAAGGCTTAACCAGCACCAACCCATCCTTCCCAACGCCAACCTCGATCGCATCGCCGTCTTGAATCTTGCCTTCTAGGATAAGCGTTGCAAGAGGGTTTTGGAGGAAGGTTTGAACGGCACGCTTTAAGGGTCGAGCGCCATAGATGGGATCGTAACCTTTATCGCCGAGCCATGTTTGAGCCGCATCATTCAAAGAAAGTGTAATTTTTCTTGCCGCCAAAAGTTTCTCCAAACGTCCCAGCTGAATCTCTACCACATGGGACAAATCAGCCCGTTTTAGGCGACTAAAGAGAAGAATTTCATCGAGCCGATTAAGAAACTCTGGACGGAAGGCAGCACGCACGCTTTCCATGACTTGAGGTCTCACCGTTTCCACATCGCTCTTTTCATCCAAATGAGCAATAACGTCACTTCCGAGGTTGGAAGTTAAAATGATGAGGGTATTGCGGAAATCCACCGTATGGCCTTGCCCATCAGTCAAACGGCCATCATCTAAAACCTGAAGCAGCACATTAAAAACATCAGGATGGGCTTTTTCCACCTCATCAAACAGGATAACTTGGTAGGGACGACGGCGCACAGCCTCCGTCAAGACACCGCCTTCTTCATAGCCCACATACCCTGGAGGGGCACCGAGCAATCGTGAAACAGAATGCTTTTCCATAAATTCAGACATATCAATGCGTAATACTGCCGTTTCATCGTTAAAAAGAAACGCCGCAAGTGATTTAGCGAGTTCTGTCTTCCCAACGCCTGTGGGGCCTAGGAAAAGGAAAGATCCGATCGGACGGTTAGGGTCTTGAAGACCTGCACGTGAACGCCGCACAGCGTTACTCACGGCTTTCACCGCTTGATCCTGACCAACGACACGTTTGTGGAGCTCATCCTCCATTTTGAGTAACTTGTCCTTCTCACTCGCCAGCATCCTATCAACAGGAATCCCAGTCCATTTGGACACAACGGCCGCGATATGCTCACTCGTGACCTCTTCATTGACCATCTGATGCGACCCGTTAGAAGGCATGGACGCTAATTGCTCTTCCAATTTTGGCAAAATGCCATACTTGATTTCACCCGCCTTTGTATAATTGCCTTCGCGCTCTGCGATCGTTAAATCGTTGCGGGCTTTTTCCAGTTTTTCCTTAATCTCTTGAGACTGAGACAGCTTTTGTTTTTCAGCCTGCCAGAGAGATGCCATGTCCTTGGCCTTGACTTCTAACCCCTCGAGTTCTTTCTCTAAATCTTTGAGTCGGCTTTTGGACCCTTCGTCTTTTTCTTTCTTCAACGCCTCTCGTTCTATTTTAAGCATCATGACACGGCGGTCTAGCTCATCTAACGCTTCAGGTTTGGAATCCACCTCCATGCGTAACCGACTCGCCGCTTCGTCCACCAGATCAATGGCCTTATCAGGCAAAAACCGATCAGCAATATAACGATTTGACAGGGTGGCGGCCGCGACCAACGCACTGTCTGTAATATGCACGCCATGATGAAGTTCATACTTTTCTTTCAACCCCCTCAAAATGGAAATAGTTTCTTCCACCTTAGGTTCTGGCACAAAGACGGATTGGAACCGCCTTGCAAGCGCTGCATCTTTTTCAATATACTGGCGATATTCATTGAGGGTCGTTGCCCCCACACAGTGCAGTTCACCACGTGCAAGCGCTGGCTTTAGCATATTGGAAGCATCCATAGCGCCATCAGTTTTTCCAGCCCCCACAAGCGTATGCAGCTCATCGATAAAGAGAATGATAGACCCTGCAGCTGCCCCAACCTCTGAGAGGATAGCTTTAAGTCTTTCTTCAAATTCACCCCGATATTTAGCACCCGCAATGAGGGCGCCCAAATCAAGAGACATCAGCTTTTTATGCTTCAAGCTTTCAGGAACATCCCCGTTGACGATTCTTAAAGCCAAGCCTTCTACAATGGCTGTTTTTCCAACGCCTGGTTCACCAATGAGGACAGGATTGTTCTTTGTACGTCTGGCAAGCACCTGAATAGTACGCCGTATCTCTTCTTCACGCCCAATGACGGGATCGAGTTTTCCGTTGCGCGCCGCATCCGTCAAATCACGGGCATATTTTTTCAAGGCATCATAGGTATCTTCCGCGCTTGAGGAATGGGCCTGACGCCCTTGACGCATAGAATCAATGGCTGATTTAAACGACTCAAAAGTCACACCCCCTGCAATGAGAGACTGTCCCGCTGGATCTGTTTTTTGCCCCAAGATTCCTAAGACAACATACTCAACTGTTACATAGCTATCACCTGCTTTTTGGGCGGCTTGCTCTGCAAAAGTGAATGCTTTTTCAACGTCTGGATCCATATAGACCTGACCCGCCCCAGAGCCCGTGACCGTTGCGATTTTTTTCAAGACTTCTGCGTTATGATGTTTGACAAGCTGGACATTGCCCCCAGCGCCTTGAATGAGCGATGCGCCTAAGCCTTCAGGGTCATCCACCAAAACTTTTAAGATGTGAGATAGGGTCAGTCTTTGATGCCCAGAATTTTGAGCGAGGGTTTGAGCAGATTGCAAAAAACCTTTTACACGATCTGTATAAATATCTAGTTTCATAGCGGTTTTCTCCTAGAGTTTTCCTCCATCATAGGAGGAAACAAGACACCGTTCAATACCCGAAAGGTCTTTCTTAATAGAATTTACAGTAAAACTGTGACTGTTCAAAATATCAGAGACAAGAGTCCCTTGATGAATACCAATCTCTAGGATCAAAAGGCCCTCTTCCTTTAAAAACTTTTTGGCTTTTGCAACAATATCCCGGTAACAGGACAAGCCATCTTTTCCAGCCACTAAGGCTTTTTTTGGATCATGAAGACGCACATTGGCATCCAACGCCTCATACTCTTCTGTTGAAATATAAGGGGGATTGCTAATGATGATATCAAAAGTTCCCTGCACTTTCTCAAACCAACGACTTAATGAAAACTGAGCACGGTCACTTTTCAAATTTTTTTGAGCATTCATATGGGCCATCTCAAGAGCGCCTGCGCTAATATCAATCCCAATGCCCTCTGCATGAGGATACTCGGACAAAATCGCAATCAGTAAACACCCTGTACCAGTCCCCAAATCCAATATCCTTAAAGGAGATTGACGATCTGGCTTGTGTTCTAATACTGCTTCGATCAAGCACTCGCTATCTGCCCGTGGATCCAGTGTATCTTCATTGAGCAAGAAGGGCAGGCTCCAAAATTCTCTTTCTCCCAAAAGGCGCGAAAGAGGCGTTCCCTTTGATAGTTGCTGTACCCTCTCCTTGAATAGATCCATCTCATGCGCAGATACCCTATGAAAAGGATGCGTAAAAAGAAACTCCGGGGGTTCTCCCGTAACAGATGACAACAGTCGCCTAAGATGCACTGGGCTGAGCGTTATAGGATGAGACCGCGCCCATAGAAATGCTTCTTGTACTGTCATTTTTGAAGTGTCACCTCTGCCATAAATTTTTCTGGATCTTTAAGATACACTTGATCCATCCCAGACTCCAAAGATCCCATCAATTGATTCGATACATAGGCTCTAAAAAAATGATCCCCATGGTCTTTTTTCATAACAGCTAAAAGCTCAACGATAGGACGCGATACTTGGAAATGGTGATAGTCTGGTTTTGCATCCCACGTACCTCCCCATTCTCTAAATCCATGCTCCGCGAAAATTGATACGATGGGCTCCACCATACCCAAACGCACATTGAAACGATTTAAATACTCCGTCCCATCGGTTGGCCATACCTCCACTATGCTGTGTTTTCCGCCTGGAACCGCCCTTGGGTTGCAAAGACAGGGGTTTTGTACAGGATTAATATCAATGGCTGCGCCATAGCCGTGAAGCGACACCGTTTTTGTTCCGGCAATGGTGCGAAAATTAAAGGCCGAACTATTATTAGCATCCATGGACGCATCATCACTGCCCTCAAAATGCTCAATACGCTTTGCACTATAAATAGGAAAGCGTTGAAGAAAAAGATGGCGCAAGATGTTTTCAACATGAGGTGCCAAAACGTCCAAGACAACAAGGGTTCCATCATAGTGGATCACGTGCTGAAAATCATGATAAGAAAACTGCACCAAACTAAGACGACTCAAGGAAACGGGGCAATCTACCCGCCATACACCCGCATCAATCATGGCATCTTGCACGCTATGGGGAAGTGGAATATGGGAAAAAGCGGGATGGGTCATTCATTCACCTGGGCCAAAAGTTGCATCTGATTTTCCGCGATTAAGGGTTCTATAATCTCATCCAAAGCTTCGCCCTTCATCACGTACTCTAGCTTATAAAGTGTAAGGTTAATACGATGATCTGTCACACGTCCTTGGGGAAAGTTATAGGTGCGAATACGTTCTGAACGGTCTCCACTTCCCACTTGTTGTTTACGATCTTTAGCACGTTCTGCTGCAATTTTTTCCCGCTGCGCCTCATACAAACGAGACCTCAGAATCTTCATGGCACGTGCACGGTTTTTATGTTGTGACTTTTCATCTTGTTGCTGGACAACAACCCCTGTTGGCAAATGGGTAATCCGCACGGCACTATCAGTTTTGTTCACGTGCTGACCGCCCGCACCAGAGGCCCGGTAGGTATCAATACGCAGGTCTTTTTCTTCAATATGAATGTCGACCTCTTCTGCCTCAGGCAGCACTGCAACCGTTGCAGCGGACGTATGTACGCGCCCTTGGGTTTCTGTTTCAGGCACACGCTGCACACGGTGAACACCTGACTCAAATTTTAAACGGGCAAAGACGGCATTACCCGATATAGAGACACTGAGGTCCTTAATACCTCCAAGATCTGTTTCTGTTTTTTGGAGAATTTCAAATTTCCATCCCCTCACAGTGGCATAGTTTTGGTACATCTCAAAAAGATTCATGGCAAAGAGCGCCGCTTCAGATCCCCCGGTGCCTGCACGAATTTCAAGGATAGCGTTTTTCTCATCTGCCTCATCTTTTGGAAGCAAGAGTACTTTTATTTCATGGTCAATCAGCGTCATGCGCTCCTTAACCTCTAATAATTCATCTTCTGCAGCTTGCCTCATGTCAGAATCCAGACCCGCATCCTTCAGCATTTCCTGAAGATCGCCTAAATCTCTTTCAGCAGCCTGCAAACGAAGAGCCGCCTCTGCAACAGGCAAGATTTCTGCACGCTCTTTAGAACATTTTACAAACTCTTCAGACGAGAGTTCATAGGACCCCGCAAGCCTTTCTTCTAAAACTTGTCGACGTTCGATTAATTTATTTAACTTTTCCGATAGACTCATGATGATGACTTTAAACAATTAATAAGTTGACTCAAGGCAACCTCTTGTTGCGCTCCCGTATCAAGACATTTCACGATAGCTGTATGTTTTTCCAATTCCGTATCCCCTAAAATGATTGCTTGATGCGCATGAATTCTATTCGCATATTTCATCCGAGACTTTAAGCTGCCTTGGTGAGAAAGGACAACCTTTATTCCTTCACGGCGAAGCCATTGCGCAATAACCAGTCCTTGTGTTTCCGCCTGGGGACCAATGAGAATCATACTCACGGGGCGCGTCACTGGTGCTTCTTGCTCACACATGAGATTGAGGCGTTCAATCCCCGAAGCCCAACCAATGCTTGGAATAGGGTCCTTATGTCCCATCATTTGCGCTAAGCTATCATAACGCCCTCCCGCAAGAACCGCACTATGGGCGCCCAGGGAATCCGTTACAAATTCAAAGGCTGTGTGACAATAATAATCGAGGCCCCTCACAAGGTGAGGATTCAAAACATAAGGGATCTTTAAAACGGCAAGACCATCGAGGACCTCACCAAAAAAGTCTTGGGATGCCCCGTTTAAATAGTCCTTAAGATTAGGGGCTTTTTCCACCAGCACCCGATCCCCTTCATCCTTGGAGTCCAAAATACGCAAGGGGTTTTTATCCAACCGCCGCTGGCTATCTTCCGACAAATGATCTTTTAAATCGGAAAAATACGTCACCAAAACATCACGGTAGGCTTGCCGGCTTTCTTGATCACCCAGAGAGTTGATCTGCAGCTCAACTTTTTGGCCAACCCCGAGTTTTTCTAAAACATCATGAGCCAAAGCAATGACTTCCACATCACTTCCAGAAGCGCTTTCTCCAATAAATTCCACACCGATCTGATGAAACTGGCGATAACGCCCTTTTTGGGGACGCTCATAGCGAAACATAGGGCCTGCATAGAAGTATTTTTGGGGCAAGTGATGTGCAAGCTTGTTGGATAAAATGGCGCGCATAATGCCCGCTGTGCCTTCTGGGCGCAAGACCAACTTATCGCCATGACGATCCTCGAAGACAAACATTTCTTTGCTAACAACATCTGATGTTTCGCCAAGACTCCGGGAAAAAACCTCTGCATATTCGAAAATCGGGGTACTCACAAGATCATAGCCATAAAGAGAGGCTTGAAAGCGGGCTACATCCACGATGTGCTGCTGACGTATCGCAAGTTCTGGAAGCTGATCGTAAGTGCCGCGAAAAGGTTGTGTCATGGATGCATCATTCTCGTTTTAAAATCAACCAAGAGCATACCTCAAGCCTCTTTATTCTCCAAGGCTCTTTATGAGAGATTTTCTCTATATAATGGATTCGAAATGGCCTATTTGTGCATTGTACTGCTGAAGACATCCATCAGAAATACGAAAATACCACCCATGAAGCGTCAAGGACCCCGCTTCCACACGCTCTTGAATCCAGGGGAAAGTCATTAGGTTTTCAAGAGACAGAAGAATGACTTCCTTTTCACAGGCATGTTGCAAAAAATCATGAGGTTCGTACGTTCCTACTTGTTGGCATGCTTTTTCTTTCGCTGATTGACCAATGTCGACCCAATGACCGATAAAGTCAGAATCCTCCACGTTTTCAGGATGTAGGAGCGTTTGTACCCCAGCGCACTTGCTATGCCCTAGAATCACAATATTTTCTACCTGCAAAATACGTACTGCAAATTCTAAGGCCGCACTCACTCCGTGAAATCCTTTGTCATCTTTCTCATAAGGGGGTACTAAGTTGGCTACATTGCGGATGACAAAAATATCGCCAGGGTCCGCGTCACTGATGATGGAGGGATCCACTCTCGAATCACTGCACGCAATCACCAAGGTCTTGGGCGATTGCCCTACCTTATCCAACTCCTCATACAAACTGGTATTAGACAGAAAATACTTCTGGTGGAATCGTTTGTATCCTTCAATGAGCTTTTGAATCTTGGCCATTCACTTTCCTAAAAATATCAAAAGGCATTATTCAACAGTTCGTGGTTCTTGTCTATTTCTTTTGGGCCAGTGTCCAGGGTCACCTCATGAAGATTTGATAGAGAGGATGGATTGAAGGGTGGAGTCATCCCAACCAGCAAGTTTTCTGAGTCTTTTAATGGACTGGCGGTTTTGCTTGGCTCGTTGGAGGAGATTGAGCGCTACGTGAGGGAAGATAGCCATGATATGGGGGGCGTTTTGTTTCCTGATTCTGGAATAATCCTCGTTGAATGACATATCAAGAACCCAGTGGAGAGAATTTTCAATGGCCCAATGATCCCGAATAGCCTTAAGAACTTCCTGAGGAGAAGAGGCGAGAGACGAGATGTAGTAACGAGTCTCTTCTGATATAGTCCCTTTCATTTCTCTGGTTGAACGTATTTGAATAATGCTTTGGATAGAGTTCCATTTAGGGTGAAGATCTTTAAGCCATTGAACATCCGTAATGACGGAACAAGTTCTTGTCTCAATACGCCCGTGACCTTTATCGTGATCTGTAAAAGACTGAGGGGTTGGAATTTTGGGATCGTTAAAATATAGAGTAACATCCGCAGCAAGTGTTCCCTGGTTTCCTTTCAGCGCAAAGATATAGTCTGCCTCTTTAGACATGATAAGATCCGCAATAGCATACTGACACCCCATGGCATCAATGGTGATAATATGATTCTTAATATCCAGCCACTCTAAAAGTTTGGGAATCGCTTTGATTTCATTACTTTTATCATCGACCTTGTATTGTCCAAGAACAAGACGTGCGTCTGTTGCAAAGGCACTCACCATATGCAGCATAGATCCTTCTTCTTTACTGTCATAACTGCGCCTTGAACATTTTCCATCGATCGCAATCACGCGTGAATTGGCAGCGAGGGCTATTCCCTCTACCCACTGACGAAACAATGTTTCAAAGTGAGTAGGGTCTAAAGACCGATAAAATCGACGAAACGTGTCATCGCTAGGGGTTCCATTGGCATAGTCAAAATACAGACGTAAGAATTTAAGTTTAGACTTACCAAAATCCTCTATATCTCCCCATCCTTCAGCGCCACAAATAACGGCACACAACGTACAAAATAGGATTTCATCCACCTCATAAAGCTGATTCCTTGAAGATCTTGGATCTTCTAAGGATTCAAACGTATCGATAAACCCGCTTTCTTCTTTAAGATCCACACCTTTCAATCGAGATTCTCCTTTGGGAACACGTCCCTTTTTAACCATGCCCTTTGGGATAAGTCCATGTTCTTCTGTGATGGTACCAATATACCCCACCGTTACTTTTTTAGTCCGCTTTTTCAAAGGCGACCAGACGGAGGTGATGTTGTAAAGGTAATATTTTCCTCTTTGAAGGCGAAGTTCTGTATTTTTGGTTTTAAATTTTAAAGCCCATTCAGGGTGTTTCATGGCTAACTCTTTATTACTACGGATCGAGAAATGATAAACCCGTAGTAATACAATGTCAACAAAAAAAGAGCACAAAATGCTCTTCCACTCATATCTTATCTCTTTCTTATGCTCTTC
>Ga0214919_10004855_pt1 | contig 19362 bp, 13 predicted proteins | sample LL1503_MetaG_FD_177994 | JGI IMG/M metagenome (GOLD analysis project Ga0214919, IMG submission 177994) | Freshwater microbial communities from Lake Lanier, Atlanta, Georgia, United States - LL-1503 | ecosystem: Environmental > Aquatic > Freshwater > Lake | place: USA: Georgia | collected...
AAAGACATAATAGAAAATCAATTTCTTATAAAATTACTAAAGAACATGTAAAATATTCATTAAAATTACTTAAAGATAATGAACAGATTACAATGGAAGAATTAGTAAAATTAGTTAAAGTTAAATTTACAGATTTTAAAATTACACCTCAACATTTAGGTAAAGTTATTAGAGATAATAATAAAACAAGAAAAAGAACAAGACATGAACATTTCCCTAAAATTAGATATAATAAAGAAACAAATAAACAAAAAGAATTAGATATTTTTTATAAAGAAGTTAGTAAGTATCCTATTGATAAAATTATTTGTTTAGATGAAACTTCTATTAAACCATCAATTATTCCAGAATATAGTAGATGTTCATTAGGTAAAAGATGTATCGTTAAAACAGATAATAGTTATTTTTATAGGTCCTTTACTTTATTAGTTGCTATATGTAATTCAAAATATATTGGTTATGTTTTGTATGAAAAAGGAGGTATGACAAAAGAAAGATTTGTTGATTTTTTGAAAAGTTTTATTTTTAATAAATATAAAAATTATTTAATAATATTAGATAATGCAGGAAGTCATAGTAATCAATATGTAAAAGATGCTATTATAAATAGTGGAAATAAATATTTATATAGCATCCCTTATACTCCCAAAACGAACGCTCCTATTAAAGGGTTCTTCAATCAAATTTGGAGAACATTATAGAGATAATTTAATACCTTGTAAAATAGAAGAAGTATTAAAAAATTATCCATTTTTAATAAAAGACGATAAGTTGTTCTCATATAAAAATGGGCGTTTTAAATTTAATAAAATAATACTATATAAAAGATATATAACCTATATTAATAATGAAAATACTATCATGGGATGTTGGAATTTATAATTTATCATATTGTATTCTTGAAAAAAATAAAGAAAATAATGAAATTAAAATAATTGATTGGGATATTGTTAATTTAGTAGATAATGATGAAATGAAAAAAAATAGGAATTTAATTTTTGAAAATATTCCAAGAAAATTACATGAAAAACCGCAATTATTAGACGTAGATATAGTTGTTATTGAAAATCAACCATCTTTAAAAAATCCACAAATGAAATCAATACAAATGATTTTATATTCTTATTTTTTAATACTTGGGAAAGTTATTGGAAATAGTGATAAAAATACAAGTTATATTGATAAAATTGATTTTTGTTCAGCATCAAACAAATTAAAAATATATGATGGTCCTGAAATTATATTAGAAGAAACTAAGAGAAAAAAAAATATTAGTCCTGAAACTATTAAAGAAAATATTGATGTACTTGAAAAAACTAAAAGTAAAAAACCTACAATTAAATATTCCGATAAAAAAAGATTAGCGATTGAACATGCTAAATATTTTGTAGAAAAAGATGAAAAATATAAAGATTTTTTTAATAATCATAAAAAAAAAGATGATTTAGCAGATTCTTATTTACAAGGATTATATTATATGAAACATATTAAAAACTAAAGTTTTTACTAAAAATTTATTATTACTAAATCATTATTATACATTTTAACATTTCAAACTCCAACCATTTTATAAATAATTATTTACTTTTCTTGTTATATTCATTGGAACATATTTTTCTATTCTTTCATAAGCCCTTAAATATTTTAATACTTTTCTGTATTTCACTAATCATTTTCAAAATGCCGTAAAATTGACGTTTGAAATGTTAAAAAGTATAAATCAACTTAATCATATAAATAAAAAATAAAGTTTTAAAAAATATTTTTTAAAACTTTAAAATAATTCTAAATGAAACTATGATATCTAATTTCTAATATCTAATTGAATTCCGCCTTTTTTACCAGATTTAGTTCTTTTAGCAGATGATTTAATATTTATCGATCCATTACTACTTACTGAAGCATCATCTCTAGTATTTGATTGTCTTCCGCCATTTAATTCATTTAATAATTCATCTACACCAACAGGACCACTCATTTTAGGTTGAGATGGTCTTTGTCCCATATTTTGAGGAAACTGGGGCATAGGTTGTTGTGTAGGTTGTTGTCGCTGCTGATTCATTTTCATATTCATTCCACTTTTCATCATATTTCCAATGACATCATCTTGACCAAATTCTTGATTAATTGTATTTCCCATATTTTTAACAGCTGCTTCTGAAATATTTCTCATAATATCTGGATTTTGTTTTAATATATCACTTAATTTAGGTGATGCAGATTTAAATAAACTATTTGTTAAATGAAACATAAAACCACTACCAGCAACCATTGCTATTAATTTTAATTCAGGTGCCATTTTAACACTATCACTATATTTTTCATGTAATTCTTCAAAAACTTCATCATAATCATTTACATTTTCCATAATATTTTCAGACCATCCTTCCAATTTTACATCAAATGGATCGAATCTTCCATTTAAAAATTCAACACCGCTTACAACAGCCATTAAAATCTTTCTACTGAATTTAATGCTTTTTTCAACATCTCTTTGTTTTTTTAATCTATCATGTTCAAATTGCATATCTTCAAATGAAGACGCCATACTGTATCTTTTAGAAGGCGGATATCCTTGTTTTTGTAATCTTTCTAAATTAAATAATAATTTTTGTTTTTCTTGTTGTATTTCTTCATATGATTTTTGTTTTTTAGGTTCAGTTTCATCATCTTCATCTTCATCTTCATCGTCTTCATCGTCTTCATCACTTTGATTTTTATTAGATCTATTTTTATTTAAATTATTTAAATTATTTAAATTATTTAAATTATTTAAATTATTTAAATTACTTTCAATAGAACTATAATCATCTTCGTCATCTTCATCTTCGTCATTACTTTCATTTCTATTATAATTATTTTGTGATATATTTTTACTATTGTTTGATAATATATCTTCACTTTCAGATTCAAAAGAATTATTTGAAGATTCGCTTATTTCATCTGAATTATTACCTAAATTTTTCTTAGGATTCGCCATCATAGAAAAAGTATTTACAGGAACCTTTTTATTTAATAAAGGTTTAATTTTTACTCTTTTACCATCTGGAATACTAATAGTATTTGAATTAGTAGATAACATAGGTTTAATATTATTTATATCATTTTTTTTTAAATCAAAATTTCTTTCATTATTATCAATAATAATATTATTTATACCTAAAGGAATGCTTGAAATAGTTTCATCTTTGAAATCACCTTCTTTATTAATTATAATATTCATTTTAATATCTTATATGAAAATAATTTAATAAATATTACGCAAGATTCTTATTATCAGTTTCAAGGTAATATTTACTAACAATTTTTTTTGCTTTTATATATTCATCTTCTGTTATTTTATTATTTTCTGATGATACTAAACAAAATGAACTTTTTTCATTAATAAAATATTTTACTACAATAAAAAATAATAAAGATAATAAAATAGATGATTTAATATCCCTAGTCGCCATAAAAAAAATTGAAAATAATACCAATATTCTTAAAATAAAATATTTTGAAAATAATTTTTCCATATTATCTGGAAGATCCATTATTAAATATTTACCACCTATATTTGTTAAAAGCATTATACATCCACTAAATAATTTATTGTTAGATAAATTTAATAATATTGTATCAATCATATATTATGTAAAGAAAATAAAATATAATATTAATTTAATAATTTATTTTAATTTAGTAATTTCTAATTTTATATTTTCATATAAATCTTTTAATTTTAATACTTCTGTTTTAAAAGGTTCTATTTTATTTTCATTTTTTTCTTCTGAACTATCAATAATTATATTTTTATTTTTATCTTCATTAACGAATGGTGTAAAATCATATGATTTATCATTTTGTTTATCATTTTGTTTATCATTTTGTTTATCATTTTGTTTATCATTTTGTTTATCATTTTGTTTATTATTTTGTTTATCTATATTATTTGAAAATTTTTCTTTTGATTTTTTATTACTTTCATCATTAAAATATTCGATTATTAAATTTTTAAAATTTTCATAATTTTTAAAATATTTATTAAATTTTTCTTTAATATTTATGTTTAAAAAAATTATGATTAATAAGAATATAACAAGTATTGAAAAATTGTAGTTTTGATATATAAAATAAATGATTAATAAAATGAATAAATATTTAATATATTTTTTTGATATTAAATCATTTATTTTCTTTTCATTTGACATAAAAAATAATAATAATATTATTAATACGATTAATATTATATTTTGTATCATATTCTAATTATATATATAGTAAATTTTGATATTTTATTACGCATAAAATATAATATTTTAATTTTAATTAAGGAATTAAATTATATTTTTAAATCTAATTTATATGTAGTAGATAATTTATTATGTCTAAAATTTCTTATTGCTCATTAGAAGAAGCATGGGGTGAATCTTATAAGACAAATAATATTAATAATATTAATAATATTGATAATATTGATAATAAAAATATTATAAATAAAGATATAAATATACAAAATAATAAAAAAAATATAGAAAATAATAAAATATATACAAGAGATAAATATATATATTTAAATGAAAATAGTGAAAATGAAAGAAAAAATATAATAAATAATATGAATAATATTGAAAGAAATAGTAATACAGAAAACAATAGTAATACTGAAAATAATAGTATGGTTGAATATGAAAAATATAGATTTAATCCAAATAATAAAGTATATAACAATAATAATGAACAAACATATTCTCCTTTTAATGAATCAATTGAAAAAAAATATTTACAAGATAAATTAAATTTTTTAGAAAATGAATTTAGAAAATATAAAAATCATGTTAATATTAATAATGAAAATAATTATATAGAAAAATTTTCAAATAATTCTAATGAAGAAAATGAAACTAATTATAATAAATCAAATGATATTATTGATTTAATTTTAATAATAATATTTGGATTAATTGTAATATTTGTAATGAATTCAATATTTAATATAGGTAAGACTATTGGTTATAGAAATAAAGTTATTTAATATATTTTACACTATATTTTATATAAACAATATAAACAATATAAACAATATAAACAATATAAACAATATAAACAATATAAGAATCTAAAAAATAAGCAATTATAAATAGTTATTAATAAAATTTAAATTATAACAAAATAACACATAAAAATAAAAAATTAGTTTTTTTAAACTAATTTTTAAATTAATATTAATATTAATTTAAAAAATTAATTATTTAATTAAAGTATATTATATTATATAAATGCTCAACAATTTTAATTATATTTCAAAATTTAAAAAAACAAATATTGATACTTATATTTTTATAATTTGTAATAATTTAAAAAAAAATATTGAACACATATCAACATTATTAGATATAGAAAAAATACCTAAAAAATTTTTCGATGATTATTCATTAAAAACTAGTTTTGAAAAAAACTTATATACAGATAATTATGAAATATTGTTTATAGGAGTTGGTAAAGAACATAATTGTGATAATAACTATTTATATAATATTTTTGGTAAAATCGGTAAGAAAATACATAATGAAAATAAAAAAATATTAATACATCTTGTTAGCGATGAAAATATTATTATTAAAAATCAGGTTATTTCATATATATTAGGATTTTATGAATTTACTGATTTTAAAACAGAAAAAAAAATTAATAAAATAAATACATTTTTTTATCATCCCAAAAAAAAATTTAAAAAATTAATTGAAAAATCAATATATGAAGGTATTGTACAAAATGAATTACGAAGTTTAATTAATACACCTGCTAATATATTAGATTCATCTGTATATTCTAAATATATAAAAAAAAATATACATAATAATATAAAAATAAAAATATTAAATGAATCACAATTAAAAAAAATAGGATGTAATCTTATTTTAGGAGTTAATCAAGGTAGTAAAAATAAACCATTATTAGTTATTCTTGAATATAAACATAATCCTTTACCAAATAAAACAATCGCATTAATTGGAAAAGGTGTAATGTTTGATAGTGGTGGTTATAATATTAAACATGGTAATTTTAGCGATATGAAAAATGATATGACTGGAAGTGCAATAGTTTATGGACTTTTTAAATTATTATCACAGTTTAATGTAGAAGGACATTTTATTGGATTACTCCCAATAGTTGAAAATATGGTTGATTCAAATTCAATAAGACCAGGAGATATATTAAAAGCGTATAATGGAAAAACTGTTGAAATAACAGATACTGATGCAGAAGGACGATTAATTATGGCAGATGCATTATCATATGCTGCAAATTATAAACCATATATGTGTATTGATATAGCAACATTAACCGGACAAGCAGTTAGTATATTTGATGGTAAATCATCTGTTATAATGGGAAATAATAATAAATATATACAAAAAATGATAAAAGCGGGTATTGAAAATAATGAAAAAATATGGGAACTTCCAATGTGGAATGAATACGTTGAATTAACTAAGTCAAATATTGCAGATTTTAAAAATTATACATATGAATCAAAAGCAGGAACAATTATGGCGGGTGCATTTTTATCTAATTTTATTCCCAAAAAAACAAACTGGATTCATCTTGATATAGCAGGCGTTGATAATTTAAATAATCAAACAAATATGAGAAATTATGGTGCAACTGGAGAAATATTACGCTCTTTATTTTATTTTTTAGAAAATTTTAATAAAGAAACATATGAAAAATAATTTTTTTTAATTAATGATTATTTTTACAATTTATTAACTAAATTATTTTTATTATCTAATTTTTTATTTGTAAATGTATTTTCTTTTTCAGAAAATTGAATAAATAATATATAATTATAAATATTTTAATTTATTTTAATTTATTTTAATTTATTTTAATTTATTTTAAAATAGATTAAATATAATAAGATTTATTATATCTTTTTTATTTTATAAATTTATCATATTTTAACAAAAAAAATTTTCATTTAATTTTAAAAGTTTTTTTCAATATTTTCTAAATAATTTGCATTAATACTTTCGCCATAATTAATTCTTAATATTATTTTATAAATTAAGCATATTTTATATTTTTTTTATCTGATTTAAATAAAGAATCAAAATGGGATCTGCTGTTTCTAAAAGTAATAAAGATTATATTAATAATAATTGGAATTCAATTAAATGTTCTCCTCTTGGTCCATTTTTACAAATGGTAGGAATTGCACCTGGAAATTCAAATGAAACAGCAAGTTTGTGTAAGTCTGCAGAATTTTCTTCACAATTTAATTCTGGTATGTTAGAGCATATTAATATGACTAATAAATTATCAGGAGGATTAAATATTGTTAATTCAACTATGAATAAATTTAGAACAGTTATAGCATCAATCGAACAAAGAGCATTTGAAGATATATCAAATATTGCTACACAAATATTTACAATATATGTTAAAATAGGAAATATTTTTTATGTTATTGTAAAAAATTTAATAAATATAATGAATATATTTAAAGCAACTTTTAATTTAGCAGCAAGTATATCAAAATTATTAATAGCATTTATAAATTTACTTGCAAAACCTATAAATGGTGTTATTAATTTTGTTCGTGTATTTAAAAGATAGAGCAGAAAAAGTATTTTTGATAAATATTTTTTTGTAAACTAAGTTAATTTAAGAAAGATATAGGATATGGTTTATATGAAAATATTAATATTTTTAAATAATATTAAATAATATTAAATATTTTAAAGGAAATAATAATATTATATAATATTATAAATGTCAATTACAACTTTTTTAAACGACAGAGGTTTCCATTCTTTTGAAGGTTATTGTCAACTATGCCCTCCAAAAGTAGAAGATTTAATAAATTTGACAAATAAACCAAATATAAATGTAATGGAAATAGGATTTAATGCAGGACATTCTGCTGAAATATTTTGTAAAAATAATAAAGAATTAACTTTAACATCATTTGATTTAGGAGAACATAATTATGTTACAACTGCAAAAGAGTATATAGATTGTACTTATCCAAATAGACATACTTTAATTCTTGGTGATAGTAGAATAACAATTCCTATTTTTTTTCAAAATAACAAAGATGCTAAATTTGATATTATATTTATTGACGGAGGACATGATTATGAAATAGCAAAGGCAGATATGGAAAATTGTTTTCATTTAGCACATAATGATACAATTATTATACTCGATGATACCATATTTACAAAAGATTGGGAACATGGTTATACAATTGGACCTACAAGAATTTGGACTGAACATTTAGAAGAAAATAAGATTATTGAATTAAATAGAAAAGATTATTCACCTGGACATGGTATGTGTTGGGGTAAATACATATTATAGATAACTATTTATAATTAATAGTTATAAATAATTAGCATTTTAAATGTTAAAAGAAAAGACTTAACATAAGGTTTTATAATATTAAATAATTTTTAATATTATAGTATTTTTAATGTCTAAATTTAAAAAAACAATCTATGCCAAAAATATGGGAGTTTTTATAATTTTTATAAATAAAATCAATAAAAAATAATTAATATTTAAAAATACTCATTTGTATATCATTTCTTTTATCTATAAAAATTGTTTTTGATATTGTTATATTAATTTATTAATATATTGTTCTATAAAATTTAAATTTATTTAGAAGTAATATTTTATATGATAAATTATTGATACATTTATGTTTAAAAGGGAAAAATAGATTTTTCTTTAATTTTATTTAAAAAATAGAAAATGTTTAATATTTTAACATTTTAAATGCTTATTATTTTAATATAAAGATAATATATATACAGTATATAATAATGTTTAAAACTTTAACGGCATCTATTGGTATTAAGATTTTATTATCGGATCTTATTACAAATAAATGAAACGAATTTTAATATAATAAAAAAAATATTAAATAATGAATTTCTAGAGGATGAAAACGATACATTTAATGAAGTATTTTACAAAATTATTTTAAACCTAAAAGATGATTTAGATTATATAGATTTAAAAGAATATTTAATAAATGAGAGTAAAAAATGTATCTCTCTTCGTGCTAAGTCTATGTTAGAAATTACTGATAATAGTAGTTTATTTAATAAAGTATTTTTATTTCCTGTAAAAGAAATATTAACAATACAAATATATGGGTATGATAGTAACACTTCAACAAATAGTATTTCTAGAAAAATGGATTTTGATTTATCTGTCAATATAGACAAATACAAAGAAATTAAAAACTTTGATATTGTTATTATATTAGATCATAGTTCTTAGGATTTATATTTTCGAAAATATAAATATTTTAAAATAATAGGAAAGGTTCGAAAGGAAAACCTAGGTTTTCCTTTCTTTTAATAAATTATAAAAAAATGAAAAATAATCTATTTAAAGATATATTTTTATAACTTTAAATATATTGATGTCTTCAGGTAAAAATATTAAAAGTGTTGAAGAAACTTTCGTTAAAAAAACACAGTTAGAACATATTATTGATATTCCTGATACTTATATAGGATCTGTAGAAAAAACAGATGTAGACACATGGATTTATAATGAAGACGAAAAGATTATTTATAAAAATATTAAATATATTCCGGGTTTATATAAAATCTTTGATGAAGTATTGGTAAATGCAATTGATCAACATGTTAGAACTGAAAATGATGAAAAAATAATTAATAAAGTCAATATTATTAAAGTAAATTTTGATGTAGATAAAAATATTATTTCTGTTTATAACAATGGAGATGGAATTCCTGTTGTAGAACATAAAGAACATAATGTTTGGGTTCCAGAACTTATTTTTGGACATTTACTTACATCATCTAATTATGATAAAAATGAAAAAAAAATCACAGGTGGGAAAAATGGGTATGGTGCTAAATTAGCAAATATCTTTTCAAAAACTTTTAAAATCGAAACAGTTGACGCAGAAAGACAACTAAAATATGTGCAAGTATTTGAAAAAAATATGACAATTAAAGGAACTCCTATTATTACAAAAAGTACTGCAAAACCATATACTATCATTGAATTTTCACCAGATCTTGAAAGATTCGGGATTGATAAATTAGATGATGATACTTTACTACTTATGAAAAAAAGAGTAATTGATATTACTGCATGTACTAATAAAAATGTATCAGTCTTTCTAAATGATAAAAAATTAGATTGTAAAACACTTGAAAAATATGTGAATTATTATTTAGATTCTGAAGTTGAAAGAGTTTATGAAGAAGTTAGCGATAGATGGGAAGTTGTTGTAGCGGTTAATCCAGATACAAAATTTGAACAAGTGTCATTTGTAAACGGTATTAGTACAGTTAAAGGTGGAAAACATGTTGATTATGTTGCAAATGCAATAATTAAAAAAGTACAATCTTATGTAGCAACAAAAGGAATTAAGAGAAAAAAGTTAGACTTAAAACCTGCACATATTAAAGATAATATTTTTATATTTATTCGATCAACAATTGAAAATCCAGCATTTGATAGTCAAATTAAAGAATATTTAACAACACCTTCTACAAAATTTGGAAGTAAATGTGAAGTTTCTGATAAATTTATTGAAAAATTAGTTAAAACATCACTTATTGATAGAGCGATGAAATTAAGTGATTTTAAAGATAATCTTGGATTACAAAAAGTAAATGGTAAAAAAACTACTGCAATTAGAGGTATTGATAAATTAGACGATGCAAATAAGGCAGGTACCAATGAATCTTTAAAATGTACATTAATATTGACAGAAGGAGATTCTGCAAAAGCACTTGCAATTGCTGGATTAAGTGTTGTAGGAAGAGATTATTTTGGTGTTTTCCCATTACGTGGAAAAGTATTAAATGTACGTGATGTCACTCTTAAAAAAGTTAGTGATAATAATGAAATTAATCATTTAGTAAAAATTATGGGATTAAAATTTAATTCTAAAAATAAAGATAAAGATGAGACATTAAAAGATTTAAGATATGGTAGAATTATGATTTTTACTGATGCAGATGTTGATGGTAGTCATATTAAAGGTTTGATTATTAATCTATTCGCTATATTTTGGCCCGAGTTATTAGAAATACCTGGTTTTATAATTTCTTTGGCAACTCCTATTTTAAAAGTTAAAAAGAATAAAGAATCAATTGAATTTTATACAATGACAGAATTTAATAATTGGAAAGAAAATATTGAAAATATCAAACAATGGGATATTAAATATTATAAAGGGTTGGGTACAAGTACATCTGAAGAAGCAAAAGGATATTTTACAAATTTTGATGATAAAAATATTCATTATATGATAACTGATAAAGAAGATGAAAAAAATAAAGAATTATCATTTGATAAAATTGAATTAGCATTTGATAAAAAACGTTCAGAAGATAGAAAATCATGGTTAAAAACTTATGATAAAGATAATATTATTGAACAGTCTCAGAAAAAAATTCTTTATCATGAATTTATTGACCGTGAATTAATTCATTTCTCAGATTATGACTGTAAAAGATCTCTTCCATGTTTATGCGATGGATTAAAACCATCTTTACGTAAAATTATTTATAGTTGTTTTAAAAGAAACTTAAAGAAAGAAATTAAAGTTGCTCAATTAGCAGGTTATATCAGTGAAAATAGTGCATATCATCATGGCGAACAATCTTTATATGATTCTATTATTGGATTAGCACAAGATTATGTAGGATCAAATAATATTGAGTTATTAGAACCTAAAGGACAATTTGGATGTTTAGCGCCAGAAACACCTATTTTAATGTGGGATGGGTCAATTAAAAGAGCTGATGAAATTCTATTAGGAGATAAATTAGTAGGAGATGATGGGTTAGAAAGAAATGTTTTAAAAATTACATCAGGTATTGATGATATGTATGAAATTAAATGTCATGATAAAAAATATGTTGTTAATAGTCAACATATTATTACACTATATTATCCTTTTAATAATAGAATAACGTGGAAAGACTCAAATAAAACATGGAAACTTGAATATTTTGATGGTACAAAAATAGTTGAAAAATGTATTAGAACAAATGAATTGAATACAAAAGATAATGAACATTTTAAATCAAAGTACACAAAAGAAGATGCATATACTTTGATATGCAAAGAAAAAGATGATTTATTAATAAAATATAATATATCTGATTTTATTGATATTAAATTAGAAGATTATTTAAAATTATCAACATATTCAAAAAGAAAATTATATATGATTAGTAATACAAAATGTATAAATTGGGACAAGAAAGATGTAAAAATTGATCCTTATATTTTAGGAACGTGGTTAGGTGATGGAAATAACGAAGGTAATGTTACATCTGCTGAAGAAGAAATTGTAAAAGAATTTAGAAATAAACATATTCCAAATGAATATATATTTAATGATAAAGATACAAGATTAAAAGTTCTCGCCGGATTTATTGATAGAGATGGTACTTTAAAAAAAAATAACAACGGATATCCTCATTATGAAATATCTCAATCTGATAGATTACATGGAGAATTAATAGATTCTTTAGATTTTATATGTAAAAGTCTTGGATTTTCAACAAAAATATCATATACAAAATATGCAGAACTTACTCTAAAAGGTGAAAATAAAAGAACAAAAACACTATTTATATATGGTGATAATATAAATGAAATTCCTGTATTAGAAAGGAAAAAAGTAAATTATTATGTAAGAAAACATGTGTCACAAAATTTCCAAAAATTTACAGTTACATACTTAGGAAAAAATAATTTTAATGGTTGGATGATTGATAAAAATGAAAGATTTTTATTAGGAAATTTTATAGTAACCCATAATAGTCGTATTAATGGCGGTCATGATTCTGCATCACCAAGATATATTTTTACAAATTTATCTGAATTGACGTTTCATATTTTCAATCCATTAGATAATCCTCTTTTAGAGTATAATGAAGATGATGGTAAAAAAATTGAACCGTATTGGTATATCCCAATTTTACCATTAATATTAATTAATGGTTCTGAAGGTATTGGAACAGGGTTTAGTACAAAAATTCCTCCACATGATCCAGAATTAATTGTTAAAAATTTATTAAATATGATGGACGATAAACCTTTTGAAAAGATGATTCCGTGGTTTAGAGGATTTAGGGGATCAGTTGAATTTAAAGGTATTAATGATTATGGATTAGAACAATATATTAACAAAGGAACATATAAAATAATAGATGATACAACTATATTAATAGATGAACTTCCTGTTGGTAAATGGACAGATGATTATAAAACATTTCTAGAAAGTCTATTGTATGATAAATCAACTGATAAAAATGCAAATAAACAATGTTTAGTAGATTTTTCAAATAATTCAACAGAAAAAATTGTAAGATATACATTAAAACTTAAAAAAGAAGATTTGCAAAAATTAAAGAATAATAATGAAATTGAAAATACTTTTAAATTAACAGATTGCAAATATACTAACTATAGTAATATGCACTTGTATAATAATAAAGGAATAATATGCAAATATGATAGTATTGAAGACATTATGAAAGAATTTTATTTAATCAGATTAGTTTATTATACTAAACGAAAAGACTATATGTTAAAAACAATGCAAAAAGAATTAGATGTTTATCAATCAAAAATAAGATTTATAGAAGAATTTATTAGTGGCGAAATTAATATTTTACATAAAGAAGATGAAGAAATAGATGCACTTTTAATAGAACGCAATTATCCAAAATTTGGAAGTGATGATAATGAAGATATTGATACTTTTAGTTATGAATATTTATTAAATATGAAGATTAAATCTTTAACAAAGAAAAAAGTCGAAGAACTGAAAAAATTACATGAAAATAAACTTGCAATATATAATGAATTATTATTAAAAAGTGAAAAAGATTTATGGAAAGATGATTTAAATAAATTTTTAGATATTTATAAAAGAAAATTAAAGGAATATGATGATAAGATGAATGATCAAATAAAATCATTAAATATGCAAAAAAATACTCTGAAAAAACAAATTAAAAAAACAAAAGTAATTTAAAAAACCAAAATAACTTAAAAACAATTATAATATTTTATTAATAAAATATTATTTAAAATAGAATTTAATATTTAAATAAAATGTCAGATCCTCAAGATCTATTATATACTAATAAATTTATATCAACAGATATTTTATCAGATACACAATTAATTAAAGAAACAGAATATTATGATAGATTTAAAAATTATATAGATAATAATTTAACAGATGAAATTAAAAAATATGTTGAAAATGATGAAACTGAATCATCTGCAGTTAATATAGATAAAACATTAAATACAAAATGGCCAATATATTCTAATAAAAATCATTACCCATTATTTGATACATATACCAATGATATTAGTACAAATAGATACAAAAAAGAAATTATTACAAAAATAAATATAGATAGTAGATACAGAGATGTCTCTGCTTATCCAAATAATAACGATTTTAATATTAAATTAAATAAAGTTTTTAATAATGTAAAAAAAATTGTTATTAATGATATTATTATTACAAATGTTGATCAATCTATAACAAATGTTAATAATAATTTATCTTGGCAGTATGCTTCGCAAAATTTTTTGGTAGGACAAAATATTGATCTTACTATAATTCCAGTACCTTCTAAAGATAATACTATATCATATTCTAATTTACCCAATTCTGTTTATCAATATAATACATCTTCTGGATCAACTGTACAAATTGATAAATATTTAGTATATCAAACAACAGTATCACCTGGATATTATGCAATAGATGATTTATTAATAAATTTAAGATTATCAACATCATCTATTATACACGGATTAAATTTAAAAAATAATCCAGGCATTAAAGTTGTTGAAGAACCATATTTAGCATATCCAAAAAGATTGGGAACACCTCATTTATTTTCATGTTCAATTAACCCTATATCAAGTGTTGTAAAGTTTGTGAATAGAATAGAAGAAGTTAAAATTTCTGCAATTCAAACATTTTCACCATATGAAAGTGAATTTCGTAATACAGATATATTTTATTATTTTTCATCACAATATTCTGTATCAACATCATATATATTAAATACATCTTATATTTATATAATTCTTCCAGCTATTAGTGATATAACATATCAATATTATCAAAATATAAATTGTATATATACACCAAATGCTTTTCCTTTAGTAATTACAGACTTAGATATTTCTGCTGGAAATATTGATCCAGAATTAATAAATTATACAGAATTTTATGATATTCAACTATATTTACAAAATGGATATACAGAAGATCAATTAGATTCAATCTCATATTATAAATTTATTGACACATTAATATTTACAAATACAATCCCTTCACTAGCTGGAGGATTGATAACTGTTAGATCTAATTATCTTAGATTTGCACTAAGTTTATCAACTGGTAATATTACAGGTAATAATTATAATACAAATGGTACTCGTATTAGACCAAGTACTACAAGTAATATTGTATTTTCAAGTGGATTAAATAAAATTTTAACTTCTTACAATAATAATTCTACAATACAATCTACGGAAGGTTCTTTTAATAGTAATGGCGTTGTATCAGAATCAGGTTCTTTTAATAGTATTGGTGTTATATCAGGATCATTTAATACTACAGGAGCAACAGGAGCAACAGGAGAAACAGGAGAAACAGGAGAAACAGGAGCAACAGGAGCAACAGGAGCAACAGGATCAATCAAAACTACTGGATCAATTGGACTAACTGGATCAATCAAAACTACTGGAACTTCAGTAGAAAATTATACTTATAATTATTATACATCAGGTATTATTACAGATTATCAATTTTTAGACAAAAATTTATACATTGGGCGAGCATTATTATTTAGATGGATTTATGATATTAAAGGAGATTTATATTTAGGATATGAATATGATACTGATAATGAAAAAAAAAAATCTTTATTACATGTATTAGGTTGGCCAATTGCAAATCAAACAGAAAATATATATGTACTTGAACAAAATAAAGGTTTTAAATTTGTTCATACTAATTATCAATCTCAAGTAATATATCAAGCTTCATTATTATCGTCTAATATAAGTAGTAATAATTATCCAATTTATACCTTAAGATTACAATATTATGCGAATAAATATTTTTTTGTAAATAATAATTATATTTATTTAAAAATTTATTTTGATTCTCATCAAAATTTAGAAGAAAATACACAATTTATAAATACTGTATCATCAAAGTCTATGTTATATAACCAAGTTTATATTAACAGTTCACAATTTAATGTTGATATTGGACAAGATTATTCTTGTTTAAAAGGTAAACAATATATAACAACATATAAAAAAGATCAATCTTATATTTTTACAAAAATCTTATTAAGTGATATTCCAGGGAATACTGACATAAAATTATCAAATATTATTAATAATAATTCTTTTTATATTTATTATGATAGTGTAAAAGATAATATAGATTCTGTAAAAATTGAATTATTTGACGCAAATATGAAACTATTATTTACTAATGCTAATTATAGTTTTACAATAAATATTCATGAAATAAAAGATATTTTAAAAGAAACTTTAGTTAATTCAAAAAATAATAATGTTACAACTACTGGACATTTTATATAGATTATTTAAAATATTTTTAAAAATTATATTTTTATCTATTCAATATATTTATTTAAAAAAAATATTATAATATTATATAATATGAATAATCAGTTCCAAAATGGAAGAGTTACGTTAACATCTAATAATATAAAAGATATGAAAATGATTGATAAAGAAAATGAAAGAATGAATAATTTTCAAGTAGAGGCGTTATATGGAATACAAGAAACTTCTAAACTAAATCAATTATATTTCTCGAAAAAAAATATGGAAATTATTCAAAATATGATTAGATTTAATGTATATCAAAAAAGTGAAAAAAAACATGTTATTGATAAACAATCAGATATAGAACTTGAAATTATAATGCGATCTATATATTTACAGCATTCTCCAAATCTTCCAAATAAAATAACTGAACAAATTTCATATTTAAATAAATTAGTTAGCGATTGGTGTGTTGAACAAATTTTACCAGAAATAAATCAATATTATGGATATATAAAAGAAATTGAATATATGCCTATTCCAATAGATTTACCTATTAATTTATCATCAAAAGGATCGAGATCATTAAGATCTGTAACAACAACATTTTAAGATAACTTATAAGAATTTTATAGAGATAAATTATTAAAAAATAATTAATTTAAGTTATTAATAAAAAATATATATTTTTAAAATAAAAATAAAATATATATAAATAATATATGTCTGCATTTGCTATAATAGTAAATATATTAGCTGCAATAGCTTTAATAATTATAATATCATATGTAATCTATTATATATATAAATACTGGAAAAATAGAAAAAATCAATATGTTGCATCAGTAATGAATCCTCCAGGTCCTTATATGCAAAATTCTGGTATAAAATGTCCTGATTATTGGGTTAATACTGGTATTGATTCTAATGGTAATTATTTATGTAAAAATTCTTTTAATATTCCAACTGTTAATCCATCAACAGGAATTGCAGCAGGAAAGTGTAATTCTGATCAATTAACTTTTACACCAGTTTCAAATGGATATACTTGGGAAATGAATGATCCTAATGGTTTAACATCCTATACTGATAAAGAAAAATATGATTTTTTAAATAAATCTTCTTCAAATAATTCATTAACAAGATGTCAATGGATAAATAATTGTGGACCTGCATCAAATGTTCAAGGAATATGGTCAGGTGTAAACGAAGTATGTAATAATCCGCCCACAACTTCTTAAAATTAATTTATTAATAATTTAGATCGATATGTATTTTAAATAATAAATTTATTATTTAAAAAATTTAAAACTATATATTTTATGAATTGGTTAGAATTATATAAACCAAAATCTTTAAAAGACTTAAAAACAAATATTAAAGAAGTTGAAAATGCAATAAATTGGATAGAAAATTATAAAAAAAAAAAATCTGTACCAAAAGTACTTTTTATAATAGGAGATACTGGTACAGGTAAAACATTATTAGGAGAATTACTATTAAAAGATTATAATTATCAAAAAATTGAATTAAATTCAACTGATGTTAGAAGTCAAAAAAAAATTGGTGATTTTTTGATTAAATCATTAACATATAGAAATGTTGTTGATATGTTTGAAGAAGGTAATGCACCAATTGGATTATTAATAGATGAAATAGATACAATTTGTAAACTGAGTGATAAAGGTGGATTTACAGAATTTTTGAATATATTAAAACAAAATGAAAAATTTGAAACATTAAAAAAAAATATAGCAGAAAAAAAAAAAGTGAAAAAAACTAAAATATTAGTTGATAATTATATTAAATTATATAATCCTATAATTTGTACATCTAATAATATTAATGATAAAAAAATAACAGAATTAAAAAAATATTCGGAAATAATTAATTTATCTAGACCATCTAATGAAGAAATGTATATTATTATAGATAATTTATATAATTTACATAATCAAAAAATAGAGAATGATGTAAAATTAATTTTATCTGAATATGCTCAAGGAGATATAAGGAGATTAATTATATTATTAGAAGATTTACATTATTTTTCAAAAGGCAATATTATTACAAAACAAATGTTCGAAAAATTTCAGAAAACATATAGTGAAAAAGAGGAAGATATACAACTAATTGACGCTACTAAATTATTAATAACAAAAAAAATGAGTATTAAAGAATCTCAATTATATTTTAATATAGAGTGCTTATTAATACCATTAATGATATATCATAATTGCTTAGATTATATTAAAAATACAGAAGATACCAGCAAAAAAAAACTTAGTTGTTATAAAAATGTATTAGAATCATTATGTATACACGATACTATTCAAACAAATATATTTGAATTACAAGATTGGGATGAATTATATGATATTGCTTCTGTATATGGTTCAAGTATACCAAATTATTATTTAACAGAATTAAAAAATAAAAAACCTATTCAAATACAATTTACTAGTTTATTAAATAAAATATCACAAATGTATGTTAATAAAAAATTATTAAATAGTGCAAAATTCTCAATTGGAAAAATTAACTTTGATTGCGATGAAATAATATATTTAACTGAAATTATGTCAACTTATTTTGATAATTATAAAACAAATATTAATGAAGGGGATAATGTAGAAGATGCTTGTAATGATACTTATAACGATATTTGTAACGATATTTGTAACGATACTTGTAACGATACTTGTAACGATATTTGTAACGATACTTATAACG
>Ga0214919_10004856_pt1 | contig 19359 bp, 19 predicted proteins | sample LL1503_MetaG_FD_177994 | JGI IMG/M metagenome (GOLD analysis project Ga0214919, IMG submission 177994) | Freshwater microbial communities from Lake Lanier, Atlanta, Georgia, United States - LL-1503 | ecosystem: Environmental > Aquatic > Freshwater > Lake | place: USA: Georgia | collected...
GGTGGGCACCTAAATGGATGCAGAAATTTACTCTTAAGCATTAAATATAAATTACGTGTCCCCGGCGGGAGTTGAACCTGCGACCTACCGCTTAGGAGACAGTCCATCGGGGCACCGATTTACCCTTTTGTGTGCGTAAAAACCATTGTCTGTTAATGATTTAGCGACCCAGTTGTATCTAGTTGTATCCAGTTCGATGTGGGAAAAGTGTGGGAAACCTGGGTCAATTCAGACGAGGATTTCATCTATTTACCTTCCCGTTGCCACAGCTGTGGAAATACCGTAACCACAAAGGACGCTGTTCGCAACGAGGGTCTATTTCTGAAGAGTTAGTTTGAAGTCGACCGCATAAAGATAGAACTGAACTCCATCCACCATGGAAAGCGCATTACGAATACTTAGATCATCTTGGTGGGCGACGATGGCACCCTTTACTGTTTTTCCATCTTGACAGTATTCGCGGTTGATGAAACCCATATACCGGAGAAGTTGTCCAACAACTCGATCGCTGGCTCGTCCTCGCTTCAACTCCAACACTAAGTACTCCGACTGGTCCTTGCTGATTGCCAAAATGTCAATCCGGCCTGTGTCTGCTGGGAATTGTTGTCCTACTTGTTCACCGTCTACAGTCAAAATGTCATAATTTTTCGCAAAGTCAGTGAACTGCCAATTGGCCACAAGAAAATCTTCGAGAATACTCTCAAGCGCGAAGTGGGTTGCACTTTCTACATCAGAATCAGAAACTGAAATTGAAGGACGTCCTGAACTCCTTCCAATCAAAACATCAAGTTCTTCTGCATAAGGATTGAGATCTATACAAGTCAGTGGACGCTTACATGCTTTCAACAATCCTTCAGACATAGCATCCTGTGGAATTCGGACTCCCGACCATCGAACGCTTCGTTGATGCGGGAAGTAAGAATCAGTGTCAAACCTGTAATCCCCGACAACCTCTGCGTAGGTGTAGTCGCCTTCCCCGGTTGGAGAAATCACTACACCACCAATTGGGATACCTTTAGAGACTGTCCAAATAGAGCCACAATTCAGACCGATCGCGATAGCACTTTTATCGGGATGGCCTTCTTTGTAAAGTTTGGTTAGATCTTTTTTAGATTCCGTCCAAGTAGGTTTTAGGTATTGAGTTAGGTCAACTATGAAACCAAAATCAGTACCAACAATTTCATCTCGGAAACAGTCCTTTGCTGATGAACTTTGTCCGCCTAGCATCACGCGCAAGTAGTAAGTCATGGTCTATTCATCTCTCTTTTTGTTAGATGTTCTCTTCGGAGGCTTCGTATTTTTCAATCTCTAGTGCCATGAGCTTGGCAATTGCGTCTACGGCTTCAAGAGTCGTAGCAAACCACTCTGTCCCGGCCTTTGTTCGGCGGGCAGCACTTCGCTCGTGACCGACTGCTTCTAGCGTTGTGTGGAAGTTCTTCTCAATCTCATCTATGTTCATGTTTTCTTTGTGATAAATACGGAGCAGCTTTGGATCTTCCGGCATTGAAGTCTGGCGATTCTGCTCGACGATACGTTGCCACACAGAATTCTTGGTTGAGCCAATTTTGACCCAATACAGTGCTTGATCCTCGATAGTTCCGTAGTGCAGGTAGGTTGGAAAGCTATAAACGTAGATTCCGTGCTGAATACCAACAGCCTGCCGTGCTAGAGCATCCGACTGTCGATCAATCTTGTCTACGTCGTGCTGAACTGCGGTAACACTATTTGTGTTCTCTTCAAGATTGAGTTTTAGGTGACTCAGGTAGTCCTTGAGCTGGGGAGTCATTGTCGGATTGTTCTTAATGATGCGCCCGACAGCCCATGCTGATTGGCGTGACATTGAAGCACCAGCAGGCACCTTGCTCTCAAGAAGAGCACGAATCATCGCCAAGTTGTTATAGACCACTCCGCGATTGGCTGCATTAGTACGCGTGACGAGTTCCTTCGCATCAACAACACCTTCTTTATACAGGTTGAAGATTTCGCCAAGCAAAAACTCATCAGCGAGCATGTAGCCCTCGAGCTCGGAGCGAAGTGACTCATCTAGCATGGCTTTTCCTCTTTCTCTTGTGGAAATTTACAGATTAGAAAAGCGTTCGAAGAACGCCTTCAGTTTGTCGATTACGTATGCCTTCTGGAGCGCATGTTCAAACCCGGGGCTGAACATGTTCTTTGGTGGAAGCAGCTTGATGACGGCGGTACCAGCCGTCTTCAACTCGCCATCCGCAAACGCCTTGTTGATGAACTCTTCTGTCGCTTCGGCGTTGAGGTTCTCCTCCTTGATGATCTCTCCCAATTCAACTTTCTTTTGCTCGGCGATAAATTTGCGCCAATCACCTTCTACATCAGAGTCGTTGTTGATTGATTCGACGAACTTCTCGATGAGGTCCTTCTTGCTGCGAAGCGAGAAGCTAGAGAGAACGGTCTTGCTGATTTTCGCTTTGATTTCTTTATTTTCACTTGCTGAAGCACCTTGTAGGCCTCGAATCAGAATGAGAATGAAGTCAACATTGATCTCAACCTGTTTCACGAGTTCAATTTCGAAGACCAGATCTTCGACGATTGATTCCTTATCAGCATCTACAACTTTCTTTAGCCCTTGATAAATCTCTAGATAGGTACTCTGATAATCCTGGAAGGTTCGCTCTGGGAGAAGTTCATTACCTTTGAAATCATCGAATGACTTGAGGATGTTCTGTAGGCGCAAAATCTTGTTGTAGAGATTGATGAACTCGCGCTGTTCGGTCTCAGACGCGGGTAATTCTCCAGGATTGAACTTAATCGTGAGTTCGGAAACTAGCGATGAATACTCGTCGTAGTACTCACGGAATGGCTTGAGAATCACAATTCCGCCAGCATCTTTATTACCGAAGAGTGAGATTGAGTCGTTTGTTGCTTGTTCAAGATCGCGGAAGCAGACAATGTTGCCGTAAGTCTTTACCGAGTTAAGGATTCGGTTAGTACGTGAATACGCCTGTAATAATCCGTGAAGGCGCAGATTCTTATCCACCCATAAAGTGTTGAGTGTTGTTGAGTCGAAACCAGTAAGGAACATATTCACGACGATCACGAGATCGATTTCGCGCTTCTTGAGTCGTTCCGTTAAGTGTGTGTAGTAACCCTGGAATCCCTCCGACGATGTATCAAAGTTCATTGAGTACGTCGCGTTGTAATCCTTGATTGCGGCATCTAAGAAGTCCCGGGATGAAGCATCGAGGTTGCTAGCTTCGAATTCTTCTTCTGGAAGTAGCCCGCTCTCTTCGTCTTCATTCGGTGCGAAGCTGTAGATGATTCCTATCTTCAGCTGAGCATCGCTCGGCTTATCTTTCTGAAGTTCCTTAAAAGTTGCGTAATACCGTTTGGCCGCATCAATTGATGCCGTAGCCATGAGTGAGTTGAACCCTGATACCCGCTTGTTCTTCAATGTGTAGGTGTCATTACGACGAGTCTTCTGATCAAAGTGCTTGAGGATGTACTGGGCAATCTTGGTAATACGCTCCGGCGCAAGGAGTGCTTTTTCGGTATCAATCGCACTTACTTCTCGATCCACGAGCAACTCAGGCATTTTTATTGTGTTTACGTAATCAACTCGAAACGGCAAGACATTTTTATCGGTAATCGCGTCGACAATTGTGTAGGTGTGGAGCTTCACCCCAAATGCCTGTTCCGTCGTACGCAGACTTGGATTGTTACCACTGGATGAGTTGGCAGCAAAAATTGGTGTACCTGTGAAGCCAAACAAGTTATAGTTTGAAAATGCCTTCTTGATTGCCACGTGCATATCGCCGAACTGAGAGCGGTGACACTCGTCGAAAATCAATACAACGCGCTTGCTTTGAACGGCGTGATTCGGATTCAAAGCAATGAATTTTGAGAGTTTCTGGATTGTCGTAATGATGATTTTCGCAGTTGGATCTTCCAGGCGCTCTTGAAGCTGCTTCGTTGAGTTACTAGCGTTGGCAGCACCTTCTTGAAAGCGGTTGTACTCCTTCATCGTTTGGTAATCGAGGTCTTTGCGGTCTACAACGAAGAGCACCTTGTCGACTGAAGGCATCTTGGAAGCAATCTGAGCAGTCTTGAAACTTGTAAGAGTTTTGCCCGAACCAGTTGTATGCCAGACATAACCGCCCGCATCGATGGTGCCGAGCGTTTTTTGGTTCTCACTCATAACAATCTTCTGAAGAACACGCTCTGTGGCAACAATTTGATATGGACGCATAGTAAGCAACATCTGATCTGAAGTGAATACGCAGTATTTCGTCAAAATGTTAAGGAGGCTGTGCTTAGCAAAGAAAGTCTTACCAAATGACATGAGATCATAAATTGGCTTGTTATTAGCATCCGCCCACCAACTGGTGAACTCATAGCTGTTTGAAGTTTTCTTGATACGAACATTTCCGCTGGCTTCTTTGATGTGTTGGTCACGGACGGTGTTGCTGTAGTACTTCGTATACGTGCCATTACTGATTACAAAAATCTGAACGTACTGATAGAGGCCAGACCCAGCCCAGAAGCTGTCATGTTGGTAGCGACTAATTTGATTGAACGCTTCTCGTATATCAACTCCGCGGCGCTTTAGTTCAACATGTACAAGTGGAAGTCCATTCACGAGAACAGTCACGTCATAGCGATTCTTACGTGCCCCTTCCACCTCATACTGGTTGAGCACCTGAACACTGTTGTTGTGAATGTAACGCTTATCAATGAGGTAGATATTCTTGCTCTCACCATTGTCACGTTTTAGGACTCGTATATGGTCTTCCTGAAATCTACGCGTTTTCTCTATGATTCCATCTTTCTCACTCGAGATACTCTCAGAGAAAAAGCGCTCCCATTCAGTATCACTGAACTCAACTTTGTTCAGCTTTTCTATCTGGACTTTGAGGTTCGCAATGAGAGCACCCTCATCTGTGATCGGTAGATACTCATAAGCCTGATCCTTCAGAAGTTCAATGAATTCCGCTTCGAGATCAGATTCGCTTTCATGTGCCCGGACCTTGCTTGATTTAGGATCGAGCTCCGCGACCACAGTATTCTCCGAAGTAATCGCAATCGGTTCTATATTCTGGAAGTTCATACAATTTCCAACTCTTTCAGAGTTAGTAGTTTGCCGCGGTAATACTCGTATTGTGCCCGACGTGCGGCAATCTCTGCAGGGAGTCCCTCAGTTATTCCGTTTATAAGAGAGTCAAACTTGTCTAATACTTCAACAATTTCTTCTTGTCTCTTTCGTGAAGGAAGTGCGATTTTGATGTTTCCCATTGTTCCTGCCATCAGCTTTGGGTTACCCATACCCGCGCTTACATGCTTCGGCGCTTCTGTCGACAGGATGTAATACAGGAAACGAGTCAATACACGTTCAGGATCTAGAACCTGAAGAAGCCCGCAGACATTTGTGATGGTGAATTTCTCGCCCTGATGGAAAAATATTGAACCTGCATTCGCGCCATCCGTAGTCCATGTAAGCGACTCAAAATCGTAAGCAAAAGTGTCTATATGCCCAAAGATTCCATTATTGAGAGTTTGGGATGAGTACACGGGAAATTCTCCTGGGTGCTCCCTGAGGTAGTCCTTCGAGATTACGCTCCCCCTGGAAATACGACAGATCTCAGAGACTGCTACGCGCTCCGTTTCATTGTCTTTGAAATCAAGCATCGATTGTAAAAAATACGCAAACTGAATCTTTCTAGCTTCCAGTTCTGCTTCCAGCTCTGCTTCCAGCTCTTGAAAAGTGTCTAAAATTCGAGCAATCTCATCTTGAATGACACGAGGCGGGAGCGGGATCCTTATTGACCCAAGCTTAGCTAAAGAAATATCTTTAACTTTGGTTCCTTGAGTTAACGCATTTTTTTGAAATTGAAATTCTGCGGACTCCAGGACATGTGCAAGGTACTTTGGATTTTCATTATGGATCAGTGCACACGAGTGGCCTCCAAAAGCAACATTGCCTTTGCCAAGCCAAACCACGGTTTTCGCAACATCAGTCACATTCTCACTAGTTGTTGTGATGATGAGCGATCCAGGTGGTGCGGCTTTTAGCTTCTCTGCGAGCTTTATGCTTACAAATGACTTCGTTTCATACACATATTTTTTATAATATGTATAAATTTGACCGTAATGTATGCAGGGAACTCCTGAGTCGCTGAAATCGACTTTTTGGAGACCTTGGCCTCTAACAAAACTACCAACCTCACTAAGGCTAATAAATCTAATGCCTTTTGGGCATAGTTCATTTAGCAATTTGTCTAATGTACTCACTTCGGAACTTTCTCGAGATCCGCAACAATCTTGTCAATCTCATGACGAAGTTCTGACTGTCGAGCCACCACCGTTGCTATCGATGTATTCAATTCCTCGATATCGATGACTTGTCTGGTGTCTTCAGCAAGCACATAACTAGTAACAGAAAGCGAGTAGTCCTTTTCAGCAACTTCGGTGTGATTGGCAAGGTGCGAAAAGAATGCTTCATCTTTTCGATCTGTGTATTTGGAAATAATCTTCGCGATGTCGTCGGCACGAAGCTTGTTTTTGTTGCCGAATCGCGCGAACTCACGTTCGGCGTTGATGAAGAGAACTTTATTATCTTTCTTCGACTTCTTGAGCACGAGGATGCAGGTTTGAATTCCTGTTCCAAAGAAGAGGTCTGGTGGCAACTGAATCACAGTGTCAACAAAATTGTTGTCGACAAGGTACTTACGAATCTTCTGCTCAGCGCCACCTCGGTACATAACACCTGGGAACTCGACAATTGCTGCAGTGCCATTCGTAGCGAGCCAGTCAAGGATATGCATCGTAAAGGCAAGGTCTGCTTTGCTTTTTGGGGCTAAGACACCTGCCGGAGAGTACCGAGGATCATTGATCATCAACGGATTATCGTCGCCATCCCATTTAATCGAGTAAGGCGGATTAGAGACGATGGCTTCGAATGGTTGATCATCCCAATGGGTCGGGTCCGTGAGTGTGTCACCATGAGCGATGTCGAACTTTTCATAATTGATGTCATGAAGGAACATGTTGATACGACAAAGGTTGTAAGTGGTGATGTTGATTTCTTGTCCATAAAAACCGTCGGTTACATTGTCTTTACCTAGGACTTTCGCAAACTGAAGCAAAAGCGATCCGGAACCACATGCCGGGTCATAGACCTTGTTTACTTTTTTCTTACCAACTACAGTGATTTTAGCGAGTAGTTCTGAAACTTCTTGGGGTGTGAAGAACTCGCCACCTGACTTGCCGGCACTTGATGCGTACATCGTCATTAGATATTCGTATGCGTCACCGAATGCGTCGATTGAATTATCTGCATAATTTCCGAGCTGGAGCTCACCAACAGATTCGAGTAGTTTTACCAAAAGTTCATTTCGCTTTGTGACGGTGCCGCCGATTTTATTGCTGTTGACGTCCATATCATCAAAGAGGCCCTTGATGTCGAGTTCACTTGGAGATCCAACGGCAGAGCCTTCGATGTTGCGGAAAACGCGGGACATGGTCTCGTTGAGGTTTGGATCATTTTTGGCATCAGCTCTAACGTTGACGAAAAGTTCACTTGGAAGAATGAAGAATCCTTTTTCAAGAACTGTTTCTTTACGCCCGAACTCTGCGTCCTTGTCGCTCAACTTGGAGTAATCAAAATTCTTGACACCAGCCTTGTGCTGATGTTCGTTTAAGTAGTTAGTTAGGTTCTCGGAGATGAAGCGGTAAAAGAGAGTACCGAGTACGTACTGCTTGAAATCCCAACCATCGACGCTTCCGCGGAGGTCGTTCGCGATCTTCCAGATCGTCTTGTGGAGCTCTGCTCTCTCTACGTTGGCCACTGCGGCAAACCCCTTTTCCTTACCTAGGACCTCAACTGCTTTTCAGCCCAAGGTATGTGCCTGCACTGACAGGACTAAGCGTCCCTGGCTTTAGGGTCAAAGAATACGCGCTTGGCAAGCCCTAGAGAAGGAGACTGGGAGTTCTAATTGGTCAGCATTGTTAATCACTTCTAGTCCAAAAGAATTTTCCTTCGCATTTCATGATTTTTACACACATTGCGTCTAGCGAAACAGCTCCGTTGTACTGCTCCCCCGTGGCTCCCCATGAATTAGTGCCAACGACATTCCCTTCATTATCAACTAATGGCCCGCCACTATTCCCGTGAGAAATAGCTGCCGTGATTAGAACGTCAGTATCTGTCGTGTTCAGAACATTCCCAAATGCAACTGAACCTTCAAATCCATCGGCTGTGCCAACGGCCATGACCCAATATCCTGCGTAAGGCATCCACTCTGAAAGAGAAAGTGGTTCTAATTTCACGACAGTTCCGACGACAGCAAGATCATTTTTTACATCCCATCGATCGACATACGCGGAATACTCTTTGCCACCCAATGTTTTAACTAAAACTTTTCCTTTTCCATTAAGACACTTCTTAATCACATGGTGATTTGTAATGAGCGTTGTCTTGTATTTGGCCTGTTGATTGATTGGTAATGAAATTGCCCACCCACTGCCTTGCGAGTAGTTATCCTCAGAATAATCACAAAAAACCGTAACAGTTGAGGCCTGCACTCGATCCACTAATCCTTCAATACTTCGCGGCGGGACAAAACCATCGCTTGATGGATCAGTATTGTTGTAATGAAGATAAGGACCGATACCGAGATATACACCGGTGCCACCAAGTAAAACCGCAATCACGGCGAGAACGCCTGCAGCTTTCTTTGTAATTTGATTTAAGAAAGTTAGCGGTTTTCTTACAAAGACCACTATCTTCCTAAGCCGCAACCGACCATTTGTGGTGCCAGAATCCAGTACAACAAGATCTTCATTCTCAGACATTTTGGGAACCTATTCCGTAGTAGGGGGAATTACTTCTGGCTTTGATGGAGTACAAAAGAGAATGAAGTTATAGAGTGGAACCAAGATGAACCATCCACTTTTTCCGACATCATTCATACGGCGAACCGCTACTGCTAGATAGGGAAGAAGTAGCGCTGCTACGGCAATAGTTCCAACGGCTTCTGTTCCCATAAAACCATTAATGCCTCCCGCAATAAATGACACCACATAAAAGAAGACTAAAAAGCTCCAGAATTCTTTACGCGTAGCTCTACTTTGAAAATCAACATACTTCTTGAGTGATCCCGTAATTGAGTTAATCATTTCTTTCTCCTTAGATTTCTATCGTGGTTGATGGTAAAAAAGTACGCTCTCCCAGTGACAAGACGTAGTCAGATAGCTGAGATGCATAGTCATTCTTTTCTGCTGTATTCATTTTCCTCAGACATCTATGAATTGGGCTGTATATCCGAGCGTTTGCGTTGAAAAAGGTTATGGAGATCATTTGTCGCACCCAACGCCATCACCGTCACGATCAAGCTTGTGTACGTCTTTACCAATGACCTTCACTGGAGCCAGACCTAGACGCTTGATGTCAGTGCAATCTACGTCTGGAGGAAAGACTGGGATGCATCCCGCATAATTCGGATCGCATTTCACCCCTGTTGATGATGCGCTCGCAGTACTTGTAGCTGCTGTGCTGAGAGTTGTAACCGCATCATTTGGCGTGAGTTGGGTCCCGGGGCAGCTCTTCCATAAACCAAGCGACTTAGATTTTGCTGTCTGAGCCGCTTTGAGAATTTGCGCTGAATACTGCCCTTTGTCTCCCTTGTAGAAATAAGGTGCTGCCGCGCCAATCTCCACCAATTTGAGATTGATATTCGTCTTTCCGATAAATACATACCGAAGCAGCCGACCGTACCGATCTACTTTGTCTAACTTCGGATCTATCTTTAGCGAAAGCTGTCCTGGCGTATTTAAGAGTGAGACCAAAGCACTTCTTGCTTCTTGGCCATAGCACTCAGCTGGAGAGAGTTCGGGGGTATCTATTTGTAAGAACCTTACTTTTTCTCCAGTACTAAGTGTGATCGTGTCACCGTCATACACCTTTGTAATAGTTGTTGCGGCGCTCGCTGAATATCCACCAGATATTGATACTCCGATAGCGAGTAACGCAGATGTCACCGATAGTTTCTTATTCATCGTGATCCAACGAGCTCGGCAGTGCTGAATTCAAGTCCCGAAGTACGAAAATCCAACTCCGATGCTTGAAGGGATGCATGTGCACCGCTCATCTCGTCACGACGAGATTGAATGTTTGCATCACGGTATACAGCCACAGCTTCCTCATACTGTGCTCGAAGAAGAATCTTCTTGCTTTCCAGTACTTCAAACTCCTGGTCTAACATCTTTGATGTATCGATGTCAGATTCCTCTACAGAGGCACCCGACTTGTGCTTTTCACTATTACGACGGTTCTGCAGATTACGAAGGAACCAAACTTTGCGCTTTGCTCGAGCAACAGCACTTTCAATCTCTGAGTAGTGCATGAATGAGATTGCGATTCCAACTCCTACAAATGTGAGTTGTAGCAATGTGTAGAAAGCCCACAAGTAGAAAATCTTTCCGTTTTCAGACATACCAGTGAGATTTCCAGAGGTTAGTACCGAGTTACGTCCTCGAATATTCGAAAGGAATGTAATAGTTCCAATAAGTAGGACTCCTACGGCCGCAAACATTGCGTTATAGACACCTGACTTTGGACGATTGCGATCAAATAGCGATTTGAAGTAAATACCTAGAATGTGTGCAGCTCCAACTGACAAACCACTCACTGCCAAAGTCACAATGAGCGAAGGCCCAACCTTCTCACCAAGCAGGATTCTGAACGCTGGCGCAGTGATTGTGAACTCTCCAATAAAGAGCAAGAAGAGGAAAGGTAGATAGAACGTGTTACTTATTAGGCGGATACGAGCGAACTTAGCAAGCGGAACTTCTTCTACTCCACCATCTAGTTTTGCCTGGACAACTGCTAGCTCAGCCTCTGCTCTTGCCAAGTTACCAGCTAGGGCATTTGACTTTCCCTTTTCCTGAATCTCTGTACGAATTGCACTTACCTTCTGAGATTCTTTAGCTAACTTCTTTTCTTCTAACTGAAGATCAAGCTCTCTTCCGAACGCGGCATATTGACGCTGTAGCTGCATTAAATAGGGAACGCTGTTGTGCTCCCATTCTTGACGTGGGATCTGATTCTTTCCATCACGACGACCTTGCTTACGTGCATCCTTAATTACTTCCTTCGGTGCTGATGATGTTGATTTGCTTTTCATTTTATTTCTCCTATTTTCTATTGGTTTGGTTGATTAGAAGCCTGAGAGATCAGACTGCTCTGTTACGTTTGTTATTCCGATTTGATTTAAGTAGCAAGTCCAGTAAGCCTGAACTTGATCGAGTGTTTTTGTATTAACTTTCGAATTGCGAGCGCCGACAATTACCACGTTTACAGATGAGTAATCATTGGTAGCATTTCCTGCATCTTGTACGGCCATCTGACAAACGCCCTTGGAATCAATCCCGGTTAGTCGTCGAGGAAGAGTGAGTGAGACCTCGTCGACCATGTCAGAAGCAATTACAAGAGTGAGGCGTGCTGATGGATTTTCTGCTTTTGCTGTTGCTAAGTTCTTCAAGCTAGCTTCGATTGCACCTTTGACGTCAGAACCCATTTCAATACCTGGGTTTGCTACAAAGTCTTGAAGTCGCTTGAAGGATGTTGCTGTTTGTTTTGCGTCTTGGCAGATGATGCCTGCTGGGATCTTGAGCGCATCACGAAGAAGTTGTTGACGGCCCAACATCTCCACAACTTTGTTCACACAATCTGCTTGATTAGCTTCAAGTGCTGAGTCCTGCCAAATCTGGGTACGTGCATTGACTAAGCCATCCCAAAGCTGAAGTGCTCCTTCGAGATTGGGTGTCTTCTCCTTTATGTACTCATAAAGGCTCTGGCTTGTCTTGGTTGAAACGAGAAGAATTCGAGGAGCTTGGGCTGAGTTCTTGGTAACGAACTGAATGCTTAACCCCCGAGGAGCTACAGGTGATTGGGCGAATGGATTACCCAAAGACTGTCCTGCGATGAAATCAGTGATTCCTGATCCCAACGCTTCCAACTGAGCTGTTGGATATGTGGACCCCGACAAGTCCAGGACGTATGTAGCTACCTCGGGAGCTGGCATCTGAGGGAAAGGCTGACCCTCATAAGTTGATTTGAGTGCGCTCACAGGAGAGCAAGCTGAGAGTGACATGACCAGTGCCACTCCACTAAAACCAACGACCACAGCTCTAAAAGCATTGTTTCTTACTGCTTTTACTGAATTCTTAATTAACATCTCTGCCTCCCTTGAAGTGTCTATCACTTCTATAAGATTTATAGTAGATTATAGATATAGAAGGAGTCAACCCGTTTGGGCTAATTTCTTTCGTGGGCGTGTCGTCTTGGCTCGAAATGAGCGTAAAATACGCCAAAGCTGGCTTTTGTAGGCATGTGGCGAATTCTTATAGATATTGATATAGTTCTTATAGAAGCAATTTGGAGGCAAAATGGCATCAATGTCAGGCAAGCAGATCAAGGAACGCTTGGAGCGCGATCTCGGTTTTGAGGCTAATCGCGCACGCCTTCTCACTGAGGCTGCTGCCAGTTCTGAAATTGCTACCTACTGGGTGCGCAAGGGAATGGACAAGCTGGATGAAAAGTCTTACTCCGCAATTGCCAAAGCAGCACTTGTGTCGGGCTTGGCAGGGCGTCAGAAACTAAGCGACTTAATTTTTAAGCTAGATACAGGAACTACAAAAGAGGGATACCTCGCTGAAGTTGTAATTGAAATCAGCGCATTAGTGCTGGAGCACCAGAAGACTTTGAATCTGAGCCGAAACAGGGCTAGCTGTGTAAACGCCCATCTAAATGTACTCGAACCGGATCGCTCCCTCCCGCAGGTTTACTCCCCTTACCTGAATGATTCTGAACTTAAGAAGGCAGTTTCGGCTTCAAGCAATTTGCTGAAAAAAGAACTTTCAAATTCTTCAGACTTCAGCAAGTGGGTTAAGGATGTCCATGATCTCTTATCTTTAGTCAGTAATGATGAAAAGGATGAACAAGGTGATGAGCTTGAGGAGTCTCTCGGTAAAAAAGGGTTGATTAGCCGGAAGGCAATTTCTACATACCTTAAGCAGTGGGAACTATTTGCGAAAGAAAAACTCGGCCCTTCATTTTCTATTGAAGTAAACGAGGTAGATGCGAGTCCTTTAACGGGACGGCTAAATGAACTCGAAAATGGCTCATCTCGAACCTGGACAACAATGTTGGGTGACATTACTGAAGCCAAAACATCAACCATCTTTCAAAAGCGCGCCTCTGCTGTTACTGAGAAAGCAACGCAGTCAAAGGCCTACAAGAATGTTGATAACTACGACCTCGAGTTAAATGGTCGCGCTTTGAAAATACAACTAAGCGCAGGAGTGACAGAGGAAGTCGTTAGTCAATTTGTTAAGGCAATGAAGGCTCAGTTCCTTGTCTACTCAGGTAAGGGTCTATTTAATGTCTCACTTCAAACCGCAATTTCTATTGTCACCGTGTCTGTACCAAATGGGACTAAGGCAGATCTAAAGAAAATTGAAGAGATTTTGCTTCAACTAATCTAGCCATTTTGTATTTGACCAAGCACCAACTAGGAATAGTGCCCCGCTACCTTCATAATTAATCCCAAGGAGGTGCGCCATGGAGCCGATAAAAGATCATGATCCCAAGCAGTTGGGCGATTGGCGCATCATGGGCCGTCTCGGCGAAGGCGGGTTTGGCACTGTTTTCCTCGCTGAACGTGGAGCACAAAAAGCGGCAATCAAAATGGTCAGGGACGATTCAGATTCACAGACCGAAGGTCATGAACGATTTAGACTTGAAATCACAGCGCTTGAAAAACTGGTCGATCCGTATATCGCGAAGGTCATAGATTCCGATCTATCAGGTGAGGTTCCATGGTTTGCCACAGAATTTATCAATGGGCCAACTCTTGAAGCCAAAGTTAAGTATGAAGGAGTTTTAGAAGAAAGAAACTGGTTCAACTTAGCGGCAAATCTATATCATGCACTGACTACTTCGCACGCTGCTGGCGTTGTTCACAAGGATATTAAGCCGAGCAACATAATCCTGGGCGAGACTGGCAACAAGCTAATTGACTTCGGTATCGCTCATGTTTCTGGACACACCAGGAAAGTAAATTTCGGAGACTTTGAAGGATCAAGACCGTATAGCTCGCCAGAAAGTTCGACCGGAAACAGCGTTGCAGGAATGGATGTTTTTTCTGCTGCCGTAACCCTTGCATTTGCTGGTCTTGGAAGAAGTATTTGGAAGGGAGAGAATGAAGTCCAGCTAATGCGTAGCATCAATGAGTCAGAGCCTGATCTCGAAGGACTGACAGAATTCCAAACAACTTTCCTACGTCCACTGCTAAATAAGAATGTTTCTGATCGTCCTACCTCTGAAGAGGCATACAAGACCTGTTTAGAGATTCTAAACAAACTTGACGGTGGTCAAGATTCGCTGAATCTTAAAAAGTGGAAACGTGCCACAAGAAATACGAAAAGTAGAAGCAAGCGCCTCAAAGTCGCTTCAGTCATAGCTTTGATTCCTCTCGCAGTTGTTGGGGTAGCCCTAAATCTAAACGACCCAGTTTCGCCTAAGAGTTCGACTTCTTCGAGCAACACCTCCAGTAGTCCAAAACCAAGTACTCCCGAGGCAACCGACTCTCCTTCAATCAGTTCTAATGGCGCTACTGATACTTCTCCTACATCCAAGAAAATTCAGGCAAACCTAGATCTGGCCAAGAAATACTATGAACAAGGAGACTTGAGTAAAGCGTTAACTTACGCAAAGTTAGCGGCGGCCGATGGAAATGCACATGGCATGTACGACGTTGCATTGATTCTGGCTGACCAGGGCAAGAATAATGAGGCCGTAGTTTGGTACGAGAAGGCCGCCAAATTGAACTATGGCGATGCCTTTTGGAATCTTGGTGCGCTGTATATGAAAATGGGTAAGGAATCTCTTGCGATAAAAAGCTACGAAGGTGGGGCAGCTCAAAACAACATCGGCTCGATCAACGCACTCGGTTTTTATTATGGCGACACCAAAAAAGATCTCAAAAAGGGACTTACGTATTACCTGAAGTCGGCTGCTTTAGGGGACGTGATGGGAATGTCAAATGTTGGCTTTAGCTACGATGAGTTAAATGACAAAGATAATGCCATTAAGTGGTATCGAAAGGCCTCGGACTTAGGAAGCGTCGATGCTTCACTCAATCTTGGATATCTTTATGAAAAGAACTCAGACTGGACAAACGCAAGGAAGTATTACGAAAGAGCATCAGATAAGAAGGATCCCACGGCTATGTATGACCTAGCCATAGTTTTAGGAAATCACTTTGGGCAAGGTGATAAAGGATGTGTCTTATTGAAGGAAGCAATAACTATCAAGTCAATAGAGCCAGACATTCTAAAACTTGCCAATCAAGCAATCGCGAAGGGGTGCAAGAGCACGCCTACAGTTTCGCCTAGTCCGACTCCTTCTGCACAGACAAAAATAACAGATGGTGATTTGACCCCTGCGCCGAGCTATACAGGAACAAATTACAGTGAGAAGATTTCAACAGATGTGAAAACTTCGGGAATTTTCGGGAGAGCTTTCCTGAGTTCATCAGGATGGAGAATTCCCCTCACGAATTCAGGGAATGAATCTGTGCCGCCAATTAACCGAGTTCAAATTCGAGATTCTTCGTTGCCCTACGGATCTTGGTGGAACGTGCCATACACATTAAAAGATAATGGGAGCTCAGGCTGGACTGCTGAGGTTTCCGACTTCGGAATTCAGTTGATGTTTAGCACTGGGAAAAAAGTATGCCCGGAGTTCAGATTGGCTTTAGTTCAAAATGGAGTAGTTACCTATATTTGGACGAAGAGCGTGGAGCCTTGTACGGTCCCATAAAAGTTACTTTCCGAGGCGTTTCTAGCTGCTTTCTGCCTCGAAACACCCCAATTTCGCCTTATTGCCGCTTTGTGAGAGAGCTGCACAATCTCTAGGACAGGGACCCGCCCTGATCCTAGAAAGGTAGAAAAATGAGTACTTGTTCAACTGTTGCCTACATTCAAACCGATGGAAAATTGAAAGCAATTCACGTCCAGCTCAATGGTCATGATCTGGGTGTCGGTCTGGCACTTGAAACTCACTACACATCTCGAGAAGAGATTGAAGGACTGATGTCGATTGGTAATGTCGGTTTCTTATTCGATAAGCCCACTCTAAACACGGTTGAGGTCCTAAACAAAGGAGCGAACTCAATCTCACGTTGTCGAAATTTTGATATCCAGTTCGGAGGACGTCAGACATTCAATTCTGTAGATGAGTGGTTTGATTTTTTTGATGAATGTGACTACGCATATTTCTTTGATGGCGATGAGTGGATCATCTATAAAAACATCGTTGTGAGTTAAATAGGTGGTGTAGAAAAGTTGCGATATTTCGTCTAACAAAACAGGTTACCGGTCAACACTGCTCAAAGAATTATGAAACGAGTTTTGGTCGGCAACCTAATTGTTCTTTTTACGCCTGAATACCGCAAAACGCCATGGCAAGTGGCGCTCAACTTCGAGCGCTACACCTATACATAATTAACTACACCACTCGTATGGCTAGATCGCAACAACCGTAACAATCTTGAACATGACACCTTGGAAAAAGAAAAAGCAGTTTCCCAAACAGCGAACTAGGTTTGTTGATTACTTACTTCGTAGAGTTAAACCACCAGAGCCCATCAAGCTGCGAGCCGAGAAGTTTGTTCGAGATAACCGATGGCTAGGTGATCTGCGTGTTTCTGTTTATGGGATGCCTCTGGGTCGAGTCTGGGTACGCATCACCGATCGCGAAGGAAACATGATTTCAACTGAGACCCGTCGCATGGAGATGCTTCATCTGCTGGATATATGCCAAGACCAATGGGATATAACCCAGCAGTTGGTCTCGCGGTTGTTCGGTCTTGAAGATGGACAGTTTTCCACGGCCCGCGTGCTTTATCGAGATGGGATGCCGCTAGATAGCGCAATAGAAGCAGCTCGAAGGTTGTAGCTAGAACCCCCTTGTCTTCTTGGTTGGGGCGCGGAATGTAAGAGCTACCAACCCATCCGCGACCACATCGGTCGCCAACGAAAGGAACATCAAATGCTAAGAACCATCATCGAACACAATGAGAATCACGCTTCTTGGGAACCTGCTTACCCACTCTGGTACGGGGAACCATCAGATCCGATTTTCTATTTTGGAGATGAGGTCGACCTGATCCCTGCGCTGATAGAAAGCGGCGCAACCGTCGTCACTGATCGCCTCCCTGAATACAGAGAGGAGGAGCTCAATGTAGATGGCACAGAAGACTGGTACTACATAGATGTACAACAGTTACTAGATAGTCCTATTACCAAGGACCGTTATGTGCTGAAAGGTATGTTAGATGTTGTTAAGTCACTGTCAAAAGAGAGTAAGTGCGCGCCGGACCACATACGTGTGATGTTCTACAAACCACTACTTCTCGAAATGAGGTAGAAGGAACCCCCACTAGTTTTCTAGTGGGGGTTTTCTATTTGGTGCGTATGTAATGCGAAGAGCCGTGAGCACTATTAATCGTGAACTAACGAAAGGAGTTCATGTCACATCCAAAACATCACGCTTGGTTGTTCTCAGCCGATGCGTTCGATTGCGTCGTAGCTTTGCGACAACTTCGTGCTCGTTCAATACCTCCAATGTACGAGTGGATTCCCGACGAGTGGCTCGATGCTGCTATCGAAATCGCCATGAGTTCACGAGACCAAGAGGGGTGGTTCCGATACACACCCGAGCAGGTTGCTGAGGAAGTGTGGGAACGAATGAAGCCAGTCGATACATACCTGCCAGGAGAGGATCAGAATTAGAAAACTACTAAAAGAACTACACACACCGTTGTTGTTCGTACTTGTCTTCATATTTGTGTTGACGGGGTGTGCGTCAAAATCATCACCAAAACCATCAAAATCACCACAAGTTACTATCGATTTACCGTCGGTAACACAGGACCTCACTTCGGAGGCACCGGACCCCACATTGGACCCTTCGCCGAGTCCAACTTTGAAAAACCCTCTTAAACCTGCGATTTCTGAACCAAATAGCCCCAAAATGACACCGAAACCGACGACTTCACCCTCGCCAAAAGCGGTTCAGTTCGGGGTTCCGATTCTCTGGGAGGAAACCCCACCTAACAAGCTCGCGGCCCCTTGGACTTCGATTGCCCCAACTGCGACTTCCACGACCATTGCCATTGTCCAGTTGGATCCGACTTCCATTTTAATTGCGGCGAACCGAGGCCTATTTCGAACAGCATCCGTCATAACCGGCATCACCAGCTTCCGCGTCTCACGTCTGACACAGAATGGGGATTTGGTCGATCGCGTACTTGTCTCCTGTCCCAACGGTGCCGAAGTGTGGGTCGGCTTCTTCGCAGGAGTAAAGACATGGAACACAGATCTTCATCCAAGCACCTACACGCTACGCCCACTCGGAGAACCAGTTGATGCGTGCGCAGCTGTATCCAACACTGACTAGAAAAATATATGAGACCCATCGCCGAGCAATTAAAGCTCGACGAAGGGTCTCATGTTTTTTTACAACACTCCGCTATCAAGTGTTTCTGTTAACTCGACATCAAAACCATTTTCTTCTCGTAGGTAGTACATGGCGAAAGGCACGATGACTTCTGAGTCTTCGTTCATGTGGGTCTCGAAGTCGACGTTGAGTTTCTCGCACAGGAGTTTTGCTGTGTGTTTTGCCTGCGTTTCAGAGAGCACAATCACCTCTTCGATGAGTCGCGCAATTCCTTCTCCAATAGCGAGTGATCCATGTGCCGATGCCCAGCCTCGCGCAAATGTGAGGTTTAAGGCATAAACAACTTCTGGACCATTGGCTTTCACAACCGCACCGCGCATTAAGCCATCTAGAATCACGGCAGCTCTCTGATCTCTTGCTATCGCGAGTGATTGCTTATCAACTTCGAGTAATCGGACAACGTTAAAGACATGATCGAAGCTCATGCCAGGTCTTTCTTGAATTACGGCCATTACGGACCTCCTAGAGTTTTTGAACCCTCTCTGGGCTCTCTAGGAAATGTCCGACAAGCAATTCTGGTGTCACGAAGGAAAAGTTCTTTCACAACTTTTGTTGTTACTTCGACTTTCTCCCTACTGGCTTACTTTTCGCCGCCTTGGAAAATGCCGAGCTTTCCCGCAGGCGATCGATAGCTCCCACTGAATTGCCGACGTACATCTCGAGTGTGGTCGAAAGATTCTTGTGCCCGGCTGCGATTGAGACATCGATTGGTGCGCAACCTAAGTCGCTGATCATGTGCGAGCAAAATACGTGTCTTAATGAGTGAAAGTTCCAGAGGTACTTGCCGTCTTTGCCCTTCTTCCATCCAG
>Ga0214919_10004857_pt1 | contig 19358 bp, 17 predicted proteins | sample LL1503_MetaG_FD_177994 | JGI IMG/M metagenome (GOLD analysis project Ga0214919, IMG submission 177994) | Freshwater microbial communities from Lake Lanier, Atlanta, Georgia, United States - LL-1503 | ecosystem: Environmental > Aquatic > Freshwater > Lake | place: USA: Georgia | collected...
ATTTCTGTCCTGCTTAAAAAACCCTCTTCGACAAAACCAAATTCTTTTTCCATAAAGTTTGATGGAGATAAAGCCCTAGGGTCGCCTGTTGATGGCGTCTACGTATTTGGTCTGGTTAAGCGCGGATCAGCTCTACAAACAAATTATGTGCAGCCGTGGTTTTACGAATCCAAACAAATTGAAAAAACAAAAGTAGTTTTTTTAACCCAGCTTGCTGTGCAAAATAGGCATTTAGCTGATGGAACGACAGGAGCTATAAACAGTGATGCGCTTACCTTAGTTCGGCTCAATAATATTTTGGATCAAAAATCCACTGCCATTGATTTAGTGAAAGATCCAGCGGTTGATAGTTGGTTGTCCGATCTGCAGAAAACTGCGTTAAAGCCGGCAGTCATCGAAGTGAAGAAAAAACTAACCAAGGCAACTGCCAAAAGTGCGACACAAATTTTCAATCACACAGATTTGCAATCCTTATTTGTAGACAGCCCTAACGACTTTTGGCCAATCCTTAAGTTGAGTCCAATTCATTCGAATCAGCCACTTTTGTATTTTCCAAAATATGGTCAGATTAATTACCAAACTACAGCGCAACTGTCCAACGTTGGAAACGTTATTCCGGTGCTGTCTAACACCTTTGTAAGTGGTGACCCTTACCAAACCACTAATGCATCTGCACTAGTGAATGGCAAGTCCAGCCTCATTTATGACGCAGGCGTTTCCCGTTGTTTAACGATTCGAGATTCTTTGCGAGCAGTTGAATGTGTCAGTGCGAATGTAGCAATGATTACTGCCGAGTCGCCGTACCAAAGCCGAACGGTCACAGTGGTAACACCGCCATTTTGGAATGTTCAACCTGGTGAATTATCGGCGATGACTCAAGGCCTGAGCCAAAATAATTGGTCGGAGCTTATAGCCGCAAAGAGCGCGCTTAATCCCGAAGCTGACCAAGCAATTTTTAACATCAACGGGACTACAAAGCAATTCCCTGCTGGGCTAGTAGCTAGCGGAAATCGGTTAACTCAACTGGCAGAAGAGTTAGGCCTGGCTATTAAATCTGATGATTTCGTTTCTGGATTTGAAATGGTCAGGCTCCGAAGTTTCTCAGATCAGTTCCCGAAGCCGCAAAGCGCAAAATTTTATCTAAAAGAAAATCAGGCACTACTAGAACGAATTCGCTCAAGCATCGCTATTCAAACATCGCATCGAATTACAGTCGCTAGCGCTAGCACTGAGATTCCGCTCACAATTTCAAACAAGTCTGGCTATCGGATTCAGGTAAGAGCTAGTGTGACTAGTCCGTCAACCAGCCGCTTTACCTCAGTTCCAAGCGAACTCATTACGGTGCCAACAGGTACTCGAGTTACAGTTCCCGTGAAAATCCACTTCAAAGGCACTGGAAGCATCAACGTCAAAGTCAGACTGACCAATGCGAAGAATCAAGACCTTGGCATCACCCAAGATATCTGGGTGGCTTCCTCAAGTTATCAGTCGCTGGCTCGTACTCTGGTGTGGGGAGCATGTGGACTTTTGGTGTTATTTGCCATTGTGAACGCCGCTCGAAAACGCCGCGATGGCCAAGACACTGACTCCTAAGAAATTTGAATTATCAGCGAATCGAAGGTGACTAAATGGCCTTAGGCCTAGGCAACACTTCCGGAATGGCACTTGGAACCCTGCTGAGCCGTGTGACAGGTGTCGTGCGGGACATTGCGCTAGTTGCTGCAATTGGTACCGGCGTATTTTCTGATACCTATTCTGTGGCCAATAGTCTGCCCAACATTATTTATATCTTGATTGCTGGTGGCGCAATTAATGCGGTATTCATACCAGCTCTAGTTCGGCACATGAAAGAGGACTCGGATAACGGCAAGGTATTCACGGATCGGCTACTTACCTTGGTCGGCATTATGTTGATTGCCATTGTGACAATTGCATTAATTTGTACGGCCTTGATTGTGCATATGTATGCAACCAATAGTTGGAGCGGCCAAGATTTCCACGTGGCAATCGTCTTTGCCCTCTGGTGTATTCCACAAATCATTTTTTATGGAATTTATACTCTCGAATCACAAATCCTTAATGCGCGACAAGTATTCAAATTGCCAATGTTTGCTCCTATCGCAAACAACGTCGTAGTGATAATTAGTGCTCTGTTCTTTTTGGCGCTGACTAATCTAACTCCAACTACCCAAAGTGTGACCAGTGGACAGTTGGCGCTACTCGGAGCCGGAACCACTTTTGGTGTAATAGTTCAAGCAGGAATTTTATTTCCGGCGTTGCGTAAAAGTGGATACACATTCTCGCCAAGATTCGATTTTCGAAATTCAGGTTTGGGCAAATTAGGCGACCTAGCAATTTGGACCATTGGGTTTGTATTTATAAACCAGGTTTCGTTTTTGATCATCTCGAAACTAACCACTTACGCAAACGTAGTGGCTGCTCAAAATTCCCAAGTTGCAATGGGATTCACTTCGTATCAGAAGGGGCAGCTGATGATGATGCTGCCGCATTCAATAATTACAGTCTCGATTATCACTGCTCTACTACCGCGATTAAGTGACCATTCGCATTCAAAGAATCTTCCGGCATTTGGGCAAGAGCTCGGAATCGCACTTCGTAATGTAATCACTTACCTAATCCCGTGTGCAGCAGTACTGTACTTCATGGGGAGTCAGATAGGAGTAATTCTCTACGGACATGGCGCCGCTAGCCACGACCAAGGCGCAGCAGTTGGTTACATCGCAAGTATGTTTGCACTTGGCTTGCCAGCATTTTCGATTTTTTATGTTTTGCTTCGCACCTATTACGCTCAAGAAAATACCAAAACTCCATTCATGTTTAACCTCGGGTTCAATGCATTGCATATGGGTATTGGTTTAGCCCTTTATTTCACCGTGACTGATAAATACAAAGTGCCAAGTTTGGCCCTGGCATATTCAATTGCATACATCATCATTTGCTCGATCACCTGGAATAGAGTCACTCAACGTTTGCCAGAAATGCCAACCAAAACATTAGTGAAATTATTAGTAAGAGTTTTGGTAGCTGTGTTGCTTTCTGGACTTGTTGCTTGGAGCGTCGCAACTCAAGTATTTGCAAGCGCCTCAACTGCGGATGCTCTAAAGCAAATTACGCTATTTAGCGTGATTCTTGCGATAGGTTATGTGTCACTAGCCAAAATTATGCGGATTACCGAAGTTACTTCCTTGGTTAGCCAAATTGTGAGAAGAATTTCTAGCAAGGACTAAGGATGACCACGCGTACTTTTACCGAACGCTACTCCTTAGATGTTCAAATAAATTCCAGCCATAATGCAGTACTTTGGCGTGCCATAGATAACTCGCTAAATCGAGTCGTCTGCATTGTGCTACTTCCACATGATGATCCGCGAGCGCAAAACTTGCTGGCGCACGCAAAAGCGGCGGCGGTAAACAGCAGCCGTAATGCCGTAGCAATCTTGGACATTGTTGAGCGAGATTTTGTGACAGGTGTGCGGGCCATAGAAAGCAATGAGCCGTATTTAGGTGTTGTGACCGAATGGGTTGATGGCAAAACCGTTGACCATATTCTTGGCAAAAATCTAGAACCTTTATCAGTTAAAGAAGCTCTGCGCGTATTGGCGCAAGTATCTAGCGCAGTTGGCGCAATGCACGAACTCGGTCTGGTACATGGACGGCTTAGGCCCAGGAATGTTTACCTAAACGATGCAGGTGAGGTGCGAGTAACTGGATTTGGCATTGATGGCGCATTATTCACAGCTGATGGAAATACAAAATCCACTGACATAGCCGGGATAGGCGATCTGCTTTTTGCGATGGTCACAGCGACTTGGCCAAACGGTCCCGTAGGCGCTTTACCTGCAGCGGAAATTCTAGATAACAGGACTTTGACATTGCCCAGCCAGCAACGCGTTGGTGTCGGCGTGGAAATTGATCAGCTTTATGAAAAGACGCAAGATGGAACATTCGCAACTGTTGACGAATTACTCCAAGAAATTTCAATTACGAATGCTTCGATGCTCGCCGACCTACAAGCTGCGGTAAATCGATGGACTGCGCATGAAGTCGCCTGGCATGGCAAAGATATTCCCAAATCAAGGCGCCTACGCGCAGTTACTTTGGCTTTGGCATTCACCTATCTGTTTGGCTGGGCGGGCTGGCACCTAATGACACATAATTTCCACAATACGCCTGCGAGTTTGCCGTCGAATCCTGTTGTGACAAGTTCCCCAACATCGTCCAGTAGCCCAAGCAGCTCAATCTCGCCATTGCCAACAATCACGTCAGATGCTTGGCCAACTCGCTATGCGACACCCGTATCAGCAACTAGTTACGATCCTTACGGCGACGGAGAAGAAAATTCTGACTTGGCAAAACTTGCAATTGATGGCAAGCCAAAGACCGCTTGGGTAACGACTAATTACTACTCAAATACCTTGGGTAAAAAAGCTGGTGTTGGTCTACTCATAGATTTGGGCGAAACTACAAAAGTTGCCCACGTGGATGTTACTTTCACTTCCCCGGCGCATGGGGCAAGCGTCTTTATTAGTGACTCTGCTACCCCAGATTTGGCTAGCTCCTCGGTGCTCGGCACAGTCAGCAACTCCAACAAAACCGAAACCTTTAGCCCAGAAAGTCCACAAAATGGGCGATACCTTTTGATTTGGTTGATTAAAGTACCCCGTAATGAAATTGGTAACTACGTAGGCGGAATAGCAGAAGTCAGAGTCGCGTTGTAACTCATACGCCACATGAATTGCGCAATTGGCATCTGCGTAAACTAAAGAACGCCGAATGTACCCGCAAGCAAAGGACAAATCATGACTACTGAAGTCGCTGAACTAATCATTGTTGGATCAGGTCCATCTGGCTATACCGCGGCCATTTATGCTGCTCGCGCGCAATTGAATCCAATTGTGTTTGAGGGTGCAGTTACTGCTGGTGGTGCGCTAATGAATACTACTGAAGTTGAGAACTTCCCAGGGTTTACCGAAGGCATTATGGGTCCTGCGCTTATGGAAAACATGCGCGCACAGGCCGAACGATTTGGCGCAAAATTTATTACTGACGATGTAACTATCGCTGAGTTAACTGGTGACATCAAGACAGTTACTGACAGTTCGGGTAATCAGTACCAAAGCCACGCAGTTGTTTTGGCCATGGGTTCGAGTTACCGCGAACTTGGTTTGCCAAATGAAAAAGAGTTATCTGGGCATGGGGTTTCCTGGTGCGCAACTTGCGACGGTTTCTTTTTCCGTGGCCAAAACATTGCTGTTGTTGGTGGCGGTGACTCAGCAATTGAAGAAGCTACATTCCTGACTCGCTTTGCCGACAGTGTTACCTTGATCCATCGACGCGGTGAACTTCGCGCCAGCAAAATCATGGCCGAACGCGCACATAACGATCCCAAGATTAAGTTTGCCTGGAATAGCGAAGTTGCCGAGATTCATGGCGAAGGAAAACTCACTGGTGTTACCTTGCGGGATACCAACACCGGCGACACTTCAGAACTAGCGATTACTGGACTTTTTGTCGCTATCGGTCATGATCCTCGGTCAGAGTTGGTTAAGGGGCAAGTCGATTTAGACAACGAAGGCTATGTGCTAACCAAGCCTGGCTCTACCGCGACTAACATCTCAGGAGTGTTTGCTGCTGGTGATTTGGTTGACCATACTTACCGTCAAGCAATTACTGCAGCTGGTTCTGGCTGCGCTGCGGCGCTTGACGCTGAACGCTTCTTGGCACATAAAGGCTAATAAAACTTGCAACACTCTATGCTTGGAACAGCATGAGCAATCATTAAGGAGAAAATAATGGGTGCAACAGTAGAAGTAACCGATGCGACTTTCGCCGATACGGTTTTAACTAATAGCAAGCCTGTGCTTGTTGACTTTTGGGCAACTTGGTGCGGTCCTTGTAAACAGGTTGCTCCCATTCTTGAAGAGCTTGCTGGTGAATTGGCGGACAAATTGGTGATTGCCAAAATCGATGTCGATGAGAATCCTGCGATTGCTGCAAACAGTGGAATCACCTCAATTCCAACATTAAATCTTTACAAGGATGGCCAGTTAGTTAAGCAAATTATTGGCGCTAAGCCAAAAGCTACTTTGCTTGCTGAATTGGCTGAATACCTTTAAGTAATTCATGGTTGCCGTTTCATTACGAAATGGCGATGTCGATCCTGTAGTTGTTGAGGTTCGACAACGCCTGTCTCGACTTGGGTTATTACCGGAACAAGGTGCACACGCATCTCACGTTTTCGATGATGAAGTATTGAACGCTGTTCGGCTATTCCAACAATCTCGAGGCTTGACCATTGATGGCATTGTAGGTCCGCAAACATATCGCAGACTTGAAGAAGCTCATTGGGTTTTAGGCGATCGGATTCTCACCTACATGCCTGGCAAAATGATTCACGGTGAAGATGTTGCGACCTTGCAACATAAATTGCAAGAGCTTGGTTTTAATGTAGATCGCCTCGATGGAGTCTTTGGACCGATCACAGATCATGCCGTCAGAGAGTTCCAGCGCAGCGTTGGGCTAGCTGACGATGGCACTTGTGGCCCGGCCGTTTTTGCCGCCTTCGTGCGACTAGCTCGCACTGTTTCTGGCGGTAATCAAGAACATCTGCGTGATCTAGCTGCTATCGATTACGGCCATGGAGTTGAATCCGCAACTATCTTGTTAGATGTTAGTGATGATGCAACGGTGCTTGTTGGCACTGACATCTCGGTTGCAGATGTGTGCTGGGACATTGCTACTCGACTTGAGGGTCGCCTTTCAGCCGCTGGCAGTTTGGTAATTTTTGCTCGCTCAGCTAAATCTGCTCGCACAGACGAGCGTGAGTGTGCACGCTTAGCAAATGAGCAAAAAGTTGATTTAGTTCTGTCGCTGCACTTAGATAAGTGCGGTACCTCGCTGGCTAACGGAGTAGCTACTTCATACTTTGGGCACAGTCTGTCTAAATCTGTAATGGGCGAACGCCTTGCCGATACTGTGCAGCAGGAAATTACAGCTGCGACCACCTTGCGAGACTGTCGCGCACATGCACGAACTGGCGATCTGCTGCGATTAACCCGAATGCCAGTTGTAAAGATTGATTTGGGTTACGCCACGAATCTTGCGGACAGCCAAGTCTTGGCAGATGCAAGCGCGCGAGATGTCATCTCAAGTGCTTTAGCGTTATCCGTCAGCCGGGTCCTAGCTGTTCGGATTGGCTAGCATCGTTTTCGCTGAAATCACCAGCAGCTGTCCCGCTTAGCCCCTGATACCGCGAGTGAGTTTCAACCCTAATGAATTGCCGGACTACCAACTAAGAACATTTATGTGCTCTAAATATTTTTGATTGGAAATAATTGTGACTTAGGTCACACAAAAGCACTTCTCCACAGGTTGTTCACCTGTGCACAACCCTAAAGTAGAGGTTCACCGAACATGCCACGCGTTGGGGGATCTACGATTTCAACGATTCTGCGTAAATCTTCCAATGTGGCGAATTCAATAATGACTTTGCCACGTTTTTGCCCAACAGCTAAGGTCACTCGGGTATCTAATCGAGCCGACATCCGCTCACCTAATTCAGCTAAGCCGGGTGCACTAATTACCCCTTTTGCTTTAGCTGGTTTACCTGGCTTTGGCTTGTCTGCCAGCCCAACCGACACAATTTCTTCAACACTGCGCACCGATAATCCTTCGGCCACAATTCGAGCCGCTAACTTTTCAATCGCATCCGCGTCTTTCAATCCAAGCAGTGCGCGAGCATGACCAGCCGAAAGCACTCCTGCTGCTACTCGGCGCTGCACAGTTGCTGGCAGATTTAGCAGGCGCAGGGTATTTGAAATTTGTGGGCGCGAGCGACCAAGGCGGGTGGCCAGTTCTTCTTGAGTGCACCCGAAATCTTCCAAAAGTTGATGATAGGCAGCTGCTTCCTCGAGTGGAGTTAATTGCGAGCGATGCAGGTTTTCCAGTAATGCATCCCGCAGCATTTGCTCGTCTGCTGTTTGGCGAACTAGGGCTGGAATAGTTTTCAGTCCAGCTTTTTTACTAGCTCGGAATCGGCGTTCACCAGCAATCAACTCATAACCAGAATCAGTGGGGCGAACCACGATTGGCTGAAGTAGGCCAATTTCCTTGATTGAGTGAACTAGTTCAGTCAATGCCTCTTCATCAAAATGTTTACGGGGCTGGGCAGCATTAGGGACAATTTGAGTGAGTGGCAGTTCCATTAAAGTTAGGCCGGCCACCTCAAATGGTGTTGCTTCGGATTTGGCCGCAGATGTTGTCGGACTGTTAGTTCCAGCATTTGTTTTGCTTGCGATCGTGCCTGAGTCGGCTGAGGCTTTGCCAGATTTCGCCGTGTCTGTTGCGCCATCCAGTGTGGTTGCTTTCACTGGGTCAACTATTTCAGCCGATGATGTTTCACGTGAAACATCCGGGATTAGCGCATTTAGCCCGCGTCCAAGACTTTGTCGTTTTGCCATCTTTTGCCTCTTTTCTTAGCTAGTTAACCGCGAGCTGCGATCTCACGAGCAGCAGCCAAATAGGCCACTGCTCCGGAAGATCCGGGATCGTAGGTTAAAACGGTTTGGCCAAAAGATGGTGCTTCAGCCACATAAGTTGAGCGGGGAATTGCCGTTTCTAGGACTAAATCTCCGAAGTAACCGCGCACCTCGTCGGCCACTTGTACGGATAGATTTGTGCGGGAGTTGTACATAGTCAGCAAAATAGTACTAACCGATAGGGCAGGATTTAGCCGGTCCCGGGCAAATTCAATTGTGCGTAATAGTTGCTGAACCCCTTCAAGGGCATAGAACTCACATTGAATTGGAATCAGCACTTCCGAGACCGCTGCCAGGGCATTAATGGTTAACATGCCTAAACTCGGTGGACAATCAACAAAGACATAATCTAAATCTCGAACCGCTAGCAATTCGGATATGGCGTTCTTGAGCAAAAATGGGCGCTCATTTTCGGCAAAATTTGTGATTAGTTCAATGTCAGCGCCAGCTAGGTCTAGGGAAGCCGGCAGACACCAAAGGGTTTCATAGCCTGGGGCCAGAACCATAGTTTCGGCAATATGAGCCCCATCGACCAAGACATCGTAGGTACCAATTGCATCTTCCTGATGATCTACCGCTAAAGCCGTAGAGGCGTTACCTTGTGGATCAAGATCAATAACGAGAACATTGAGTCCACCTAAAGCTAATGAAGCGGCCAAATTAACTGACGAAGTAGTTTTGCCTACGCCACCTTTTTGGTTGGCAACAGTTAGAACCCGCGGACTTTGCGGCTTTTGAAAACTCCCTTTTAAGCCCGAGCGAACATAAACTGCCGCTGCAGCAGCTGCTGCTAATGGGGTGTCTTCGTTGCTAAAATCCATGGATTTGGGTCCTACCTTCTTGCCGTAAGCATATTGCATGGCGCAGACAACTAATTGGTTGCCACCCACATTTTAGAAAATTTGGGTGCTTTGCGGGACATTTTCCCGAGTAATTAGCGAGTAACGCGCACAATGGTTGTAGGTGGATCCACAATGGCTTGGCCGACTTGGCAAATTTCCACTTGGTACTTGCTCAGTTTGCCGTGTGCATCTGCGATTTCTTGCGCAGCATTACTGCCTTTCATTGCGAGCAACTCCCCACCGGGTGCCACTAATGGCATCGCCCAACCTAGTAACCGCTCAAGGGGAGCAACTGCTCGAGCCGTTACCACACTAGCTTTGCGGTCTTTTACTTGCTCAGCTCTGGCACGGATAACTGTGACATTCTCCAGGGATAAGTCTGTTGCGACTTCTTGTAAAAACTCGCTCCGGCGCAGAAGTGGCTCTACTAAAGTCACCTGACAATCGGGGCGGATTATGGCCACTACCAAACCAGGCAACCCAGCTCCACTGCCGATGTCGATGACACTTGACCCAGTTGCAATGAGTTCTGCCAAGGCCGCACAATTAGCCAGATGGCGATCCCAAATCCGGTCGACTTCACGCGGACCAATTAATCCCCTGACAACACCTTCGGTGGCAAGCCAATTGGCATACGACTCTAGGTTCGGACCAGCGGATGGAAACGCTTCAAGTAAGGCTTGATGTTTCACGTGAAACATTAACCTCGCAATTCTGGTTGGGTTTCCCGATTAAGCGGGGTGAACAACGATGCGGCGATTTGGCGTTTCGCCTTCAGAAACGCTTTTCGCGCCTGCTTCAGAGACCGCGTCATGAACCACTTTACGTTCAAAGGAGGTCATTACCCGAAGTTTGATTGGCTCACCAGTTTCAAGTACTTTAGCCGCGGTTTCCTTACCCAATTCGGTAAGTTCAGCACGCACTTTCTCTCGGTGTCCTGAAATATCGAGCATTAGTCGGGACCTCTCACCAGTTTCTCTTGTTACTGCCAAACGGGTTAGTTCCTGGAGGGCATCCAAAACTTTTCCTTTATCGCCCACGAGCTGGTTCAGGTCCGCGCCAACAATACTCACTACTGCTCGGCCATTCTCGACATCCATATCGATGTCACCATCGAGATCTGCGATATCTAGAATCCCTTCTAAATAGTCGGCAGCGACGTCGCCTTCTTGTTCTAACAAATTAACTTCTTCAGACATGATGTCCCTTTCTTAGGAAACGGCTCGGCACCGTTTCACGTGAAACTTAATTTTTCTTCTTGCGGGATTTACGGCTTGGTTGGTTTCGCTGAGTTTTAGTGTTGGTGTTTAATTCACCATCGAGTAGATCAGATTCAATTGGGCCCGGGTTGCTCGCCTTTTTCGCTGCTTTAGCTGCCTTTCGGGCGGCCAAAGCTTCCTCCGCCGGGGTACCTGGCGCTGGACTATTACGAATTACATAGAACTGCTGGCACATGGTCCAAATATTGGTGGTTAGCCAGTAAAGCAAAACACCTACTGGGAAATTGATGCCTGAGATAGCAAAAATGAATGGGAAGACATACAGCAGAATTTTCTGCTGCTGCACCATTGGATTATCGGCAGCCGAGTTCTTCACGATCAATTGACGCTGAGTTAGGAAGGTGGTTGCGGTCATCAAAATGATGAGGGTAACCGTCACTATTGCAGTAGCCGATGGGTTACCCGTATCAGCACGATGTGTGAAAGTGGAATAAAGCGGTGCGCCAAAAACAGTGGCATTGTGCGCAGAAGTTAGTAATTCTGTCGACATTCCGCCTTTAGAGTGTGACTGCGCAATTCCCTGCAAAACTTGAAATAGTGCGAAGAAAATTGGAGCTTGGGCCAAAATTGGTAGGCAACTAGATAGGGGATTGGTGCCCGTTTCCTTGTAGAGCTTCATTAGCTCTTGGGAAGTACGCTCACGATCTCCGGCAAATTTGCGCTGAATCTCTTTAACCTGCGGCTGAATTAGCTGCATGTTGCGCTGGCTCTTAATTTGCTTTACAAACAGTGGAATCAGGAGAATTCGAATCAAAACCACAAGGCAAACAATGGATAGCGCCCAAGCCCAGCCACTGTCTGGATCGAAAACCAGCGAAAGTACTTTGTGGAAAAACGTCAAAATGCTTGCAACGATGGTTTCCAGCCAATTTAACGGATTCATCCGTGGCCTACCTGCCTATCCTTATTAGTTGAAAGTTCAATTACTTTCGGGTTGCGCCAAGTTCCGCGTTCTGGAACTGGATCAACCCCACCTGCTGCCCAAGGGTGACACCTAAGTATTCGCCCTGCGGCTAAAAGAATACCTTTAAATGCTCCATGGGTTGTAACCGCCGTCACCGCAAACTGTGAACAAGACGGATAGTAACGACAGGTTGGTCCAAAGAACGGGCTAATAATTTTCTGGTAGGCCCGAATTGGCAGCAAAATCAGCAACACTAATAGTCGCCCGATGGTGGCTTGCCAAAGTATTTTCCCCGATTCGATTACCTTGCGCATCAATTAACTTTGCCAATCGTTTCGCAAAATGCCTGACCCAACTGGGCAAAACTAGCTTGTCGGATTGCCGGCAACGCTCGAACCACGATGTGGCTGCCGACTGGAACTAGCGGCAAATTATGCGCCACCACTTCACGCAATTGCCGAGTGATCCGATGGCGAACTACTGAGTTTCCCACCTTTTTGTTAACAGCGAAAGCGAATTTAGCGCTGGAATCATTGGTTTTTACGACGTGTAACACGAAATACGGATTGGCGTGCCGACGACCTGCACGTAAAGTGGCAGTGATTTGGGTAGTAGCGCTTAGCCGCAGCGCGGCGGGGAGCATAAGGTTACGCAGAAATTTTGGCGCGGCCCTTGGCGCGACGTGATGAAAGAATTCCACGACCTGCGCGGGTGCTCATGCGCTCGCGAAAACCGTGAGTCTTAGCCCGGCGACGATTGTTGGGCTGGAAGGTGCGCTTTGTCATTTCTACGGCTCTTTCAGGAAGGTCAATGAACATCATAAAGATACGCGTAATAGCTCAGTTGGTCAAACCGGTGCAGGCACCCACGGGCCGAGCAAAAATTATTTACACAGCCACTTGTCAAAATTATCCACAGGTCGTAGTCTGCTCTTTCTAGCCTGTGGACAATTCAAGGAGAGCACTAATGGATAGCGTGGATTTAAACGAAGCGTGGGCCAAAACCTTGGAAACACTGTCAAAAGGCGCGCTCACTGCACAACAACGTGCCTTCGTGACTTTAACCCGCCCACTCGGTCTAGTGGGAGACACTGCCCTAATTGCGGCACCAAACGAATTCACTAAAGATGTTCTGGAAAGTCGGCTGAGCCCAATTGTTTGTGACGCACTCTCAGCAACACTTGGTCGCGAAGTTCGCCTTGCAGTAACAGTTGATGAATCCATCGCTCCTGAACTTGATGACGAAGCAACTGATGAACTCGCTGACTCTACTTATGCAGACATTCAGAGCACTGAACTTACTTCAGATCCAAATCCTGCTTTGCCGCCTCAAGCTTCGCGCGGACCATCACCTGTCCCTCGCACCGACGAAGAAGGAAGCCGACTAAATCCGAAGTACACCTTCGACACATTCGTACCCGGCGCATCAAACAGATTTGCACACGCAGCGGCCCGAGCTGTTGCCGAAGCACCAGGTAAGGCATACAACCCACTTTTCATCTACGGGGAATCTGGTTTGGGTAAGACACATTTGTTACACGCGATTGGTCACTACACCCGCACCCTTTATGCAGGTTCCAAAGTTCGATACGTAAGTAGTGAAGAGTTCACTAACCAATTCATTAACTCAATTCGTGACGATAAGGCTAAAGAGTTTCAGCGTAAGTACCGCGACATCGATGTTCTCCTCGTTGACGACATTCAGTTTCTTAGTGGAAAAGTTCAGACGCAAGAAGAGTTTTTCCATACCTGGAACACTTTGATTAATGCAAATAAACAGATTGTGGTTACTTCTGATTTGCCACCTAAACAACTGCAAGGCTTCGAAGATCGAATGGTTTCAAGATTCGCCAGTGCCTTGCCAACAGATGTTCAACCGCCTGACTTAGAAACTCGTATTGCAATTTTGCGCAAGAAATGTGCGCAAGAAAGATTGAGTGCTCCGCAAGACGTTTTGGAATTTATCGCATCAAAGATGTCAACCAACATTCGTGAACTTGAAGGTGCACTTATTCGCGTCACGGCTTTTGCCAGCTTGAATCGTTCACCAGTTGATTTGAATCTGGCTGAAATTGTGCTTAAAGATTTGATCACAGATGCTAGTGGTCCGGAAATTTCCGCGAGCTCAATCATGGCTCAGACCGCAAACTATTTCGGCGTAACTCTAGATGACCTAACTGGTGCAAGCCGTTCGCGTACCTTGGTTACTGCTCGGCAGATTGCTATGTATTTATGCCGTGAGTTAACTGACTTATCGCTACCGAAAATTGGACAACAATTTGGTGGCCGCGATCACACCACAGTTATGCACGCTGACCGTAAAGTGCGCCAGCTAATTGCTGAACGTCGAAGTTTGTACAACCAAATCAGCGACCTAACCGCTCGAATCAAAGCTCAACCGCGCCAAATGTAACTGATAATTAACTAAATTCATTTATTGGTAGTTATGTCAGTTAATTCACATTAGTCAACAATATGCACAATGTGGATAACTTTGTGGATAACCATATTGCCTAAAACTATTTATTTTCTGGTTGTAGTTAACCTGCGAGTAAGTGAATTTATATCCACACAAATCTGTGGATAACTGTGGATAACTTTAATTCCTTAGTTTTATTGGGGATAAGTGTTTACTTTGCCCACATGTTTATACCCAGCCAAAAACCTGTCTTAGTAAACGTGGATCTCGGTTTTCCACAGTATCCACCGGTGCTACTACAACTATTAAAAAGATATATATCCAACTACCACTACCCAACTAATTTGTTGATGGACCAATTAGCTGGTTTAAAAGAACAAAATATTTCTCAACACCACTAGTAACTTGTCTGCTGTATGTGGCAACATAAAGGCTCACTAAAGTACTAAGTACAAAAGATTTTAAATTTATTAATCAGCGGGTAGGAATAACTGTGAAGTTTCAAGTAGATCGAGATTTAATTGCTGAGGCTGCCGTTTGGGTAGGAAGAGTAATCCCACAACGTCCAGCGCAGCCAATTCTGCGCGGAATTCACATAATTGCGGCAGACAACAAGTTAATTATTTCTGGATCAGATTTAGATGTACGTAATCAAGAAATAATTTCAGCAAACGTTGTTGAGCCTGGTGAAGTTTTAATTTCTGGTCGGTTACTTTCAGACATCATGCGCGCACTTCCAGCTGCGCCCATCGATGTTGCCTCAGATGGAACTCGAATTGAAATTACAAGTGGTCGTTCTTCCTTCATACTCCAAACAATGCCTACTGCTGAATATCCACCTTCACTAGAAATTCCAGAAGCAAGTGGAACAGTAAATGCAAAAGACTTCACAACTGCAATTTCACAAATTGGTGTTGCAGCAGCTCGTGACGATTTTAGACAGCATCTAACTGGAATCAACTTCATTGTTGAAGGTAACGATATTGAGTTAGCTGCCACAGATGGCAATCGATTAGCAGTAGCAAAATTAAATTGGTCGCCAACGTCCGCAAAAATTTCTACGACTGCACTAGTGCCAGCAAAATATATTGTTGACATCGCAAAAACTCTTTCGCCAAACGATGACATCACACTTTCATTTGCAAACGGCAACGAAGGTTTGATTGGTATCACAGCGGGCAATCGTCAAACAATTAGTCGTACAATTGCCAGCACGTTCCCTACATATAAATCTTTGTTGGATTTTGAACCGACAACAACTGTTCAGATTGATACTGCAAAATTAATTGAGACTGTCAAACGTGTTTCACTCGTGTTGGATCACAACTCACCTATCGCACTTAGTTTTGAAGATGGTGAGACCTGTGTATTTGGAGCGGGTGGAATTGGTGAACGCTCAGAGGCGCGCGAATATTTAGAAAGCACACTAACTGGAGAAAGCTTGACTCTTGGTTTCTTCCCTAACTTCTTAATTGAAGGACTTTCTTCATTAAATGGCCTTATTACAGAGATCTCCTTAACCGCGCCAATGAAGCCGGCTTTACTTGTGGGCAAACCAGAAATTGATGCAGCTGCGAGCGATGCTCATAAATATTTGTTACTACCTCGCCGTCTCGACTAATGAAAATTAGTGCGCTCGGTCTAGCTAACTTTCGTAGTCATGAGTTGCTCAAACTTGAGCTAGCCGAGGGAACCACCAGCATTGTTGGCCGCAACGGGTTAGGCAAGACCAACATAATTGAAGCGATCCACTACAGCGCAACTTTAGACAGCCATCGCGTTACTCAAGATGCGCCCTTAATTCGTCACGATTGTGACAGCGCGTTTTTGGAAGTCACTGCACAAAAACATGGACGCGTGGCAAAAGTCGCCGTAACAATAAATCGCGATAAAGCAAATGTTGTTGAGCTAAATGGAAGTGCAGTACGGCGGCCGCGTGATGTCGTTGGCGTAATCCAAGTTGTGGTTTTCTCGCCAGAAGATCTTGATTTAGTTAAAAATGAACCTGCCGTTCGCCGGCGGTTCTTGGACGACTTTTTAATGTTGCAGTCACCTCGTATGGCAGATGTAAAGCAAGATTACGAACGAGCTTTAAAGCAGCGGAACAGCTTATTAAAATCCGCTGGTCGGCGAGCTCTTAGCGAAACCGCGCGTAACACTTTGGTCGCTTGGGACGAGCAACTGATTAAGTTTGGCTCTGAGTTAGTTTTAGCCCGACTAAAAGCAATCGAAGCACTATTACCGCATGTACAAGAATTCGGAAATGTAATTAGCGACACCACCGAACCAATCATGGCTAGTTATCAGTCGAGTTGGTTATCTGAACGCATACAGAGTTTGCCTAGCATTAGCGAGCAACTACGAGATGCACTCGCAGCTAGGCACAGCGAAGAAGTCGATCGTGGGTTAACTCTTTCAGGGCCGCACCGCGATGACTTAGCACTGGAACTGAATAATGCACCAGTGCGTAACTATGCCTCACATGGACAATCTTGGTCGGTTGCTATTGCCTTACGCATGGCCACTTTTGCAGTGCTGCGTGAGCATGATTCAGATCCGGTGCTAATTCTTGATGATGTCTTTGCTGAACTCGATGCAAAGCGGCGTGCTCGACTAGTGGCAACAATTGCTGATGTCGAGCAAACCATCATTACGGTTGCTGATATCCAAGATGTGCCAGCAGATTTGGCCGGCGTGCAGTACTGGCTGGAAGATGGGGCTGCACATGTTAAATAACGAACAACACGAGTTTTTGAAGTCAATCCTGACTCGCGCCCGATTACGTAAGGGAATTCCGGCAAGGACGACACCGGTATTTAATCGTGTGGTTGATGAGCAGCGAAGTGGAGCCGGCCCTGATGTTCGAGATCCGTCCCAGCTCTCGATGCTTGTGGATCACCTGATTGTGGCCAAAGGCTGGGACTTAAATATCACTGCTGGAAAATTGCATGCAATGTGGTCGCAACTAGCCGGTGACCAAGTTGCAGACCATGTGCAAATCGAAACTTTAAATCTAGATCCGAGTGGTACCTCTGGCGTGTTAATTCTGCGGGCTGACTCAACAGCTTGGGCAACACAAATGCGACTCTACATTCCTAAAATTTTGCAGACTTTGGCCGATGAATTTGGCGCTGGTGTTGTGACCGATATTCAAGTACTCGGACCGAGTGCACCATCGTGGAAACATGGCCTTCGAAGCGTGCCAGGACGTGGTCCAAGAGACACATATGGGTAGTGAGTTTAGGCCTATTTTTGACGGATAAACCGATAGGATTGAGGTACTCAAACACAGATAAAAAGTGGCAAAATTAGCCACCAAAAATCGTGTGTTTTATCCCACTAACTGGAAGGCCTACTAGTGTCATATGACGCCAGTGCCATCCAGGTCCTTGAGGGCCTGGATGCTGTTCGTAAACGCCCCGGAATGTACATCGGTTCAACCGGTGAACGCGGCCTACACCACTTGGTTTACGAAGTTGTCGATAACTCTGTTGACGAAGCACTAGCAGGGCATTGCTCGCACATTGATGTAACAATTTTGGCTGATGGCGGAGTGCGTGTTATTGACAACGGTCGTGGAATTCCCGTAGATATTGTTCCTTCCGAGGGCAAACCAGCTGTTGAAGTGGTTCTAACCGTGCTGCATGCAGGTGGAAAGTTTGGCGGCGGCGGCTACGCAGTCTCTGGCGGCCTCCATGGCGTTGGTGTTTCAGTAGTTAATGCGCTTTCAACGAACGTTGATGTTGAAGTAAAGCGCGAAGGATCTATTTGGACTCAGTCGTACAAACATGGTGTCCCAGTAGCGCCACTGGCTAAAGGTGGCAAGAGTGAGACAACGGGTACCTCAGTAACGTTTTGGGCCGATGGCGACATTTTTGAAACAACGCATTACGACTTCGATACGTTGGCTAGGCGCTTCCAGGAAATGGCATTCCTGAACCGAGGCCTAACGCTTTCCTTAACCGACGAGCGGGCTGCAACTTTTGCCAGCACCGACGAGCGTGGGGAAGAAGTAATTGAAAGTGGAAACCGCAGCGTCAGTTATTTCTATGAAGGGGGCATCGCCGATTTCGTGCGTCACCTCAACTCGACAAAGGTTGCCGCACATGGCGAAGTAATTGAAATTGCGGCCGAAGATGACGAGCGTGGTTTAAGCGCTGAACTCGCACTGCAGTGGAGTAACAGTTACACCGAATCTGTCTACACTTTCGCAAACACAATTAACACAATTGAAGGTGGAACCCACGAAGAAGGTTTCCGCGCTGCACTGACCACATTGGTAAATAAGTTTGCGCGCGAGTGGAACATCCTGAAAGAAAAAGACACCAATCTTTCTGGTGAAGATGTGCGCGAAGGTTTGACCGCAATTGTTTCAATCAAACTTCGCGAGCCACAGTTTGAGGGTCAAACCAAAACCAAACTTGGAAACACCGAAGCAAAAGCATTCGTACAAAAAGTAGTTAACGAACAGCTAGGTGCTTGGTTTGAAAAGAACCCAAGCGAAGGTAAAGAAATTGCGCGCAAGTCCGTGCAAGCAGCAACTGCACGACTAGCTGCTCGTAAAGCACGCGATCTCGCTCGTAACCGCAAGGGACTACTTGGCAGCAGTGGTTTGCCAGGCAAACTAAAAGACTGCTCGAGCACTGAGCCAACTGAGTGTGAAGTATTCATTGTTGAAGGTGACTCAGCGGGTGGCTCTGCTGGTCAGGGTCGCGATCCACGCACTCAAGCAATTTTGCCGATCCGTGGAAAAATTCTGAACGTTGAGAAAACTCGTCTCGACAAAGTACTAGCCAACACTGAAGTTCAGTCCCTAATCTCTGCTTTCGGTACTGGCATCCAAGACGAATACGACATCAACAAATTGCGCTACCACAAAGTAGTTCTGATGGCCGATGCTGACGTTGATGGCCAGCACATCCGCACGCTACTTCTAACTTTCTTGTTCCGTTACATGCGCCCACTTGTTGATGGCGGGTTTGTTTATCTAGCTCAGCCACCACTTTTCAAGATCAAGTGGTCTCGCGAAGCTCCGGCCTACGCATACAGCGACCGTGAACGTGACGCAATTGTTGAAGCTGGGCTAGCTGCTGGCAAAAAACTTCGCACCGAAGACATTCAGCGATACAAGGGACTCGGTGAAATGAACGCTGAAGAGTTGTGGGAAACCACAATGGATCCACAGCGAAGAGTTCTCCTGCAAGTTTCAGTCGAAGATGCTGCACAGGCAGATCAGTTGTTCTCGACCCTCATGGGTGAAGATGTCGAAAGTCGCCGCAACTTCATCCAACGCAATGCTCGCGACGTACGCTTCTTGGACATCTAATGACTGAAATTTCGGAAACAAACGACCACAT
>Ga0214919_10004858_pt1 | contig 19353 bp, 17 predicted proteins | sample LL1503_MetaG_FD_177994 | JGI IMG/M metagenome (GOLD analysis project Ga0214919, IMG submission 177994) | Freshwater microbial communities from Lake Lanier, Atlanta, Georgia, United States - LL-1503 | ecosystem: Environmental > Aquatic > Freshwater > Lake | place: USA: Georgia | collected...
GCCTCGTTGAGGTTCACTGCCACACCAATCCCGCCCCAATAAATATTCGCCAGGTTTGAAAAAGAGGTTCGCGCAAATGACGAAGGCGGATTTCTCAGCTGGGTAGCCTGCTTGAATGCTTCGATAGCTTTCGCGGTGTCTTGGCGTACACCAACACCATCGCGGTACAAGAGTCCCAACTGGCTCCAACCCAAGCCATAGTTTTGCTTGCTGCTTTTAAGAGCCCACTGGAACGCTTCGTCCGCGTTGCGCTCTACGCCATCACCGAGGCGGTACATATCCGCAAGGTTACTCTGCGCCGCAGGATTGCCCTTTTCGGCGGCGATACGGAAAAACCTCAAAGCTTCTGCTGGATCGCGCTTTACCGCGCGCCCGCTCCGATAAATATTGCCCAAATTATTAAACGCCCATGGATTGCCCTTGCCGGCAGACGATTTAAATAACCGCAAGGCTTCCTCATAGTCGCGCGTAACACCCAGTCCGTTGGCGTAGCTGTCGCCCAGCATTTCTTCGGCATACATTTGCCCTTGGGACGCCGATTTTTTTAACCATTCAATTGAAAGCGGAAGGTTTTTCTCAACCCCCGAGCCATATTTGTATAAATAGCCCAAATGGGACTGGCAGTTCTTCTCCCCACGCTCGGCGTCGGCTTGGCACGCTTGCAGCACACGGGCATAGTTGTTTGATCGGCGTGCTTCGTCGGCATCTTTGTAATCAGCATAAGCAAGGCTTGCACAAAGACCAAAATAAACGGCCAAAAGAGTTCGAATAGTATTCATCTTATCTCTTATTTTTTTGAGAATTGCATAAGGCGCCTCGCTTTGTTTTCGAATTTCTTGAAATTCGGCCCGCGCGGCTTCATGCGCGTCCGCTGCGACGCATAGTTAGATTCATTTTACCCACAGCCGATTGATGGTTCTCATGTTGTTCTCAACGTCTGCCGTGGCGTGAACAGCACGATGGCAATTCGTACACACAACTGCAAGGTCTGCAAGTGTTGTCCGGCGCGGGGTGACGGCGCTCGACCAGGGCGATGTGTGCTGAACCTCGAAAAAACTCGCAGCCAACGCAGCCGGATACGGCCCCGTTTCAGCTAAAGCGCAAACCTCGCAATGAAGCGAGCGCTCGCGCCTTCTGTGCGCCTGAAGATGTAATTTGCCCTCGGTAGCTGAAGTTTCCGAAGGCTGATTAAACAGTCGGCATCATAGATGGGCACTCCCATCCACTTCCCGAAAAAGCCTACATGTGGCTTTTTTTGGTCAACCACTTAAGGCTGATTAGTCCATAAGTATTTGATTAAATTGGTGGGCCGTGTTGGACTCGAACCAACGACCAAAGGATTATGAGTCCTCTGCTCTAACCGACTGAGCTAACGGCCCGTAAGGGAATTATTGCAGACTGCGGTCGCTACTTCACTTTCAGGATGCGACCGATCGTGTCGGCAAGGATGCTCTTGCTATAGGGCTTGGTGATGTAGGCGTCCGCCCCCAACCCCAAACCCTTGGTGATTTCCTTCGGGTCGTCCTTCGCCGTCAGCAACGCCACCAGCAGCAGCGCGCATTTGGGGTGCTGGCGCAGCTTGGCGAGGATGTCGAACCCGTTGCCGTCCGGCAGCATTACGTCAAGCAGCAGGATATCGGGCAACGGCTGGTTGCGCAGGTCGTCCAGCAACTCGCGGGCACAGGTTGCGACGCGCACGCGATAGCCCGCCATCGAGACCCGCAGGTCCGCGAGCGCAAGCTGGTCCGGGTCGTCCTCGACGATCAGTACGGTCGTGTCGTCCTTGCCCTTTGTCGTGACGGGACGGTTCCTCAGCCGCGCCTCGGCAATCCATGCGCCGGCCTTTGCGAGCTCGGCTTCAGCAGACTTGGCCTCGGCCTGGATCCGCTTCGCGTCCTCGCCAGACACTTTGGGCTGCGCCACCGGCGCGAGGATCTTGGTGAAGTCCAGGTCGAAATCGGCTTCGCTCGGCACCGCCTCGAGATACCCGATCTCCTCGAGCTCCTCGACCCACTCGCCGATGAGCTTGTCGGGGTAGCGCCTGAGCGCGCCACGGATGACATCGAAGTGCGTGTCCGCGGTAATGAGCGCAAGAATGCGCCGGTAATCCGCCGGCACCGAAAGGTCGTCCCCGGCGCTGACGGCCTGCCCCATTTCAGTCAGCCTGTAAGTGCGTCCCGATGCGCTCATCTGGATTCCCCCCGGATCCGGTGATCAGCTGCGCGCAAGCGCGCGTTCAAGGAACTCGAGCCGGTCCTGCCCCCAGAACAGCTCGTCCCGGTACACGTAGGTTGGCGCGCCGAATACGTTGCGCGCCAGGCCCTCCTGGGTGTTGGCCTCATACACGGCCTTGCCCTTTTCGATCGCAGCCGCAACGTCGCCGATGCCGTGCCGCGCGGCGACGGAGGCGAGCGTACTGGCTTCGGAAATATTCTCCTCGCATGCCCACACGGCGGCCAGCAGGTCGCCGGCAACCGCCATGCGCGCGGCCTCAGGCGCGCCGCAGATGAGGTGCGCGGCCTGCGTCCCGTCCACCGGGAAGAATTTCGGCTGGATGGTCAGCGGCAGGCCGAGATGCTCGCGCCAGCGGGCAAGGTCCATCAGCCGATAGGCCTGGCGCTGCGGTGCGCGCTTGCCGAGCGGCAACCCGCCCGACACCGGGAAGATCACGCCGTAATCGACGGGTTTCGCGTTGATCGTGGCGCCGTGCCGGGCCGCCATTTCCGCCACACGGCCATGGCCGAGGTAGGTCCAGGGCGAAACCGGCGAGAAGTAGTAGTCAATGACCTTCATCCAAACTCCTGAGATGCAACGGGCCGCCAGGAGTGCATCGAGGCGGCCCGTCTATTCTGCCCTGAGATCAACCTTCCTGTTCGAGGAAGCTCTTCAGCCGCTCCGAGCGCGAAGGGTGGCGCAGCTTCCTCAGCGCCTTGGCCTCGATCTGGCGGATGCGCTCCCGTGTGACGTCGAACTGCTTTCCGACCTCTTCCAAAGTATGGTCGGTGGACATCTCGATGCCGAAGCGCATGCGCAACACCTTGGCCTCGCGCGGGGTCAGCGTGTCCAGCACTTCCTTGGTCGCGTCGCGCAGGCTGGAGTACGTGGCCGCGTCGGACGGCGCCATCGTCGCCTGGTCCTCGATGAAGTCCCCGAGGTGCGAATCGTCGTCATCTCCAATGGGCGTCTCCATCGAGATCGGTTCCTTGGAGATCTTGAGGATCTTGCGGATCTTCTCCTCGGGCATCTCCATGCGCGTGGCAAGCGTCGCGGGATCGGGCTCCGAACCGGTTTCCTGCAGGATCTGGCGGCTGATCCGGTTCATCTTGTTGATCGTCTCGATCATGTGCACTGGGATGCGGATCGTGCGCGCCTGGTCGGCGATCGAACGCGTGATCGCCTGGCGGATCCACCACGTGGCGTAGGTCGAGAACTTGTAGCCGCGGCGGTATTCGAACTTGTCCACTGCCTTCATCAGGCCGATGTTGCCTTCCTGGATCAGGTCGAGGAACTGCAGGCCGCGGTTGGTGTACTTCTTGGCGATCGAGATCACGAGGCGCAGGTTCGCCTCGGTCATTTCGCGCTTGGCGCGGCGGGCCTTGGCCTCGCCGGTCGACATCTGCTTGTTGATCTCCTTCAGCTCTTTGAGCGAGATGCCGATCTTCTGCTGCACGGCCACCATCTTGCCGAGCAACTCAAGCACCGAAGGCTCGAGGCGGATGAGGCCCGTGCTCCACGCGTGACTGCCGTTGATCTCGGCAGTCAACCAGCGGCGCGAACCCTCGTTGCCGGGGAACACCTTGATGAAATGCTGGCGCGGCATGCCGGCCTTGCGCACGCAGATGTCGAGGATTTCGCGCTCGTGCGAGCGGATCTGCTCGACCAGCCGGCGCAGGCTGTCGCACAGCCTTTCCACCGTGCGCGCGGTGAAGCGGATCGCCATCAGTTCGTTGGAGATCTTGTCGCGGGCGTTGAGGTAGTCCTTGTCCTTGGAGCCCTTCGCCTCGAGCGCCTTCTTCAGCTTCTCGTACAGGCGGCGGATGCGCGCGAATTTCTCGAGCGCGTCGGTCTTTAGCTGCAGCAGGTTGGCCGCGGCAATGGCGCCATCGTCATCGGCCTCCTCTTCCTCGCTGACCTCCTTGTCGTCTTCCTCGACCGCAGCCTCGACCTTCTTCGGGTCGAACTCATCCTTGGCGTTCGGGTCGATCAGGCCGTCGACGACCTCGTCGATGCGCATCTCGTCCCTCTCGACTTTCCCGGCCAGGTCCAGGATGTCCTGCACCGTAGTCGGGCAGGCCGAGATCGCCTGGATCATGTGCTTCAGGCCTTCCTCGATGCGCTTGGCGATCTCGATCTCGCCCTCGCGCGTGAGGAGTTCCACCGAACCCATTTCGCGCATGTACATGCGCACCGGGTCGGTGGTGCGGCCGAACTCCGAGTCCACCGTGGACAGCGCGGCTTCCGCCTGCTCCTCGACGTCATCGTCGGTCGCAGCGACCGGGGCCGCCTCGTTGATCAGCAGCGTTTCCTGGTCGGGCGCCTGGTCGAAGACCTGGATGCCCATGTCGCCGAACGTGGTGATGATCGACTCGATCTGCTCGGCATCGACGAGGTCGTCCGGCAGGTGGTCGTTCACCTCGGCATACGTGAGGAAGCCGCGCTCCTTGCCCAGCTTGATGAGGTTGCGCAGGCGCATGCGGCGCGTCTCTGCGTCCTCCTTGGGCAATTCCGGAGAGTTGGCGAGGAAAGCCTCCTTGCGCCCCTTGCGCCCGGAGCGGCCCTTGACGGCCTTGAGGCTGTTGACCTTGGCCTCCAGCAACTCAAGCGCGACCTTCGTGCTCTTGATGGTCGGCTTGGCGCCGGGCTTGCCGGCGGCCGCCGGTTGCTCGGGCTTGCCCGCCACGACGGGCGCGCCTTTCTTGCCGGCCTTGAGGAGGTCCTTGGCGGAGAGCGCCTTTTCAGCGGCGCCCGGCTTCCTGTCCTTTACTCCCTTGGCGACGACCGGCGCCGGCAGCTTTTTCGCCGCGTGCTTGGGGATGGGCTTGGCCGCCGGCTTCTTGACCGGCTTGGCATGGACCTTCTTGGCCGCCGGCTTGGACACGGCGGATTTCTTCTTGGTGGCTGGCCGGCGCGCAAGGGCCTTCGCAGGCTTGGCCTTCGCAGGCTTGGCCTTGATCGGCTTTTTGGCCTTCAACGCCTTGACTAGTTTGACTTTTTTCTTAGCGGGGGCTGCTTTCTTCGCTGCCGGTTTACGCTTGTCTTTGGCCATTCCTGCCTCGCGCTGATATCCCGGTCACGACCCTCCCGGACATGGGCTGGCGGCTTATCGGGAAGGGGAACCCTCAATTATAGCAGAGCGCGCCCTACATCCTCTGGCTCTTCAGGGCGGCCAGCTCCTTCGTGCGTCGCGCAAGCTCCGCCCCCAGGTCCGGCCGGCCGGAGCCGTCCCGCAGGAGCGCTTCGATCTCCTCGTTGACCCGCTTGATGTGCAGCGACAGGTGGATCTGGCGAAATTCCGGTTCGGCCGACTCCTCGTTCGGCCCGTGCTCGAGCATGGCCGCCTGCGCCCTGAACACGACCGACTCGTGCCCGGACCCCTGCATGCGCTCGATCAGCATGACCTCGCTGAGGTCGCCCTCGTCCTCGACCCACCCGGCAATCGTCAGCAGCGCCCCGGTCTCGGCCAGCCGCTCGTCCAGCAGGTCGGCATTCACTTCGCCCGCCAGCTTGGGGGAGGCGAGCACACAACGCAGGAGGTTCTGCTCCTGCGAAGTGATCAGGGGGGCCGATGCGCGCGCCGGTGCAGGGCGGTTGTACGTGCGCTCACCCGGGCTGCGCAACTCCATGAGCTGCTCGGCCTCGCCCTGCGAAACCCGCGCGAGTTCCGCAACCTGCTTGACGAGCTGCAGCTTGAGCCCCGGCGCCGTGATCTTCTGCAGGTGGGGCTTGGCCTCGGTCAGGAACTTGGAGCGCCCCTCCGCGCTGGCCAAGTCCGCCTCCGCGCGAAGCTCGCCGACCAGGAACGACGACAGCGTCTGCGCCTCCCGCGCCAGGCGCTCGAACGCTTCCTGGCCGTGTTCGCGCACAAAGCTGTCCGGGTCGTGCTCGGCCGGCAGAAACAGGAAGCGCATCGGCTTGTGGTCGAGCGCGAGCGCGAGGCTCACCTCCAGCGCGCGCCAGGCCGCCTTGCGGCCGGCCTTGTCGCCGTCGAAGCAGAAGACCACTTCGTCGGCCAGGCGCAGCAGCTTGGTGATGTGCATCGGCGTGGTCGCGGTCCCGAGTGTCGCCACCGCGTACCCGACGCCGTATTGCGCAAGCGCGACCACGTCCATGTAGCCCTCGACCACCAGCACGCGCCCCGCGGTGCGAATCGCATCGCGCGCCTGCGTGAGGCCATAGAGCTCGCGCCCTTTCTCGAACAGCGAAGTCTCGGGCGAGTTGAGGTACTTGGGCTCCCCGTCGCCCATCACGCGGCCACCGAAGCCGATGACGGACCCGCGCTGGTTCAGGATCGGGAACATCACCCGATCGCGGAACCGGTCGTAGCGCTTGCCCTCGTCATTATCGATCACGAGACCCGTCTCCACGAGGCTCTTGTCCGCGTAATCGGTGAACACGCCCTTCAGGCCCTGCCAGTCGTCCGGCGCGTACCCGATGCGAAAGCGCGCGGCGATCTCGCCCGTGAGGCCGCGCCCCTTGAGGTACTGGACCGCCTTGGGCGAGCCCTTCAACTGGCCGCGATAGAACTCCATCGCCTTTTCCATCACGCCATACAGGTCGGTTTCGCGCTCGCGGCGCTGCATCTCCTGCGGCGTGCGCGGCGCCTCGGGCACGGTCATCCCTGCGCTCGCAGCAAGGTCCTTGACCGCGTCGACGTACCCCATGCTGGCGTAGGCCATCATGAAGCCGATTGCGTTGCCGTGCGCCCCGCACCCGAAGCAGTGATAGAACTGCTTGGCCGGGCTCACCGTGAACGACGGCGACTTCTCGGTGTGGAAGGGGCACAGCCCCATCATGTTCGCCCCGCCCTTCTTCAGCGGGACGTACCGAGACACCAAGTCGACGATATCGACGCGGTTGAGGAGGTCCTGCTTGAACGAGTCTGGGATCATTGAAATCGGGGACAGACCCCATTTTTCCACGGAAAAATGGGGTCTGTCCCCGATTTCAAGCGCTGAGCCTGGACTTGACCTGCGCCGAGACCTTGGCGAGATCGGCGCGCCCGGCGAGCTTGGGCTTCAGGATGGCCATCACCTTGCCCATGTCGGGCATGGCCTTCGCGCCGGTGGACGCCACCGCGGCGTCGATCTCGGAGGCGACTTCGGCTTCGGTCATCTGCTGCGGCAGGTAGCCCGACAGCACGCCGACCTCGAATTTCTCGGCATCGGCCAGGTCCGCGCGGCCGCCCTTCTCGTACTGCACGATCGACTCGCGGCGCTGCTTGATCATCTTCTCGATGATGCCCATCACGTCGGCGTCCGAGAGTTCGATGCGCTCGTCCACTTCGCGCTGCTTCATCGCCGACAGGAGCAGCCGGATGGTTCCGAGGCGCGCGGTTTCCTTGGCGCGCATCGCCGCCTTCATGTCTTCGGTAATCTGTGCCTTCAATGCCATTGCGGACCCCACAAATGAAAAAGCCGCGACCGGACTTGCGTCCCGCGATCGCGGCCTGGTGAGCGGTACTGCTTAGTACATCTTCTTCGGCAGCATCTGGCTGCGCAGGCGCTTGTGGTTGCGCTTGACCGCGGCGGCGAGCTTGCGCTTGCGCTCAGCGGTGGGCTTCTCGTAGAACTCGCGTGCGCGCAGTTCGGTCAGCATCCCGGTCTTCTCGATCGTGCGCTTGAAACGGCGCATTGCGACTTCGAACGGCTCGTTTTCCTTAAGGCGAATTGTCGGCATAACCCCTCTTGAACGCTTGACGTGAACGCTGCTCGGCCCGCATGAGGCCTCGGCGAAAGGCGCGGAGTTTACCGGGAAAAGGCCCATGCGCGCCAGCCCCTTATGCAACAGCCCGGAAACCAACTGGACAGGGGCGGCCGGCTTGCCGCACACTTCGCCCAGCCCACGCACACACATTCCTTATAAATCAACAAGATGCTGATCCTCGGTGTGGAATCGTCCTGCGACGAAACCGGTCTCGCGCTGTACGACAGCGAGGCAGGTTTGCTTGCGCATGCACTGCATTCCCAAGTGGCGATGCACCAGGAATATGGCGGCGTCGTCCCCGAACTCGCTTCCCGCGACCACATCCGGCGAGTCGTGCCGCTGGCACGCGAAGTCTTTGCCCTGGCAGGTCGCGACCTGGCCGGGCTCGATGCAGTCGCCTACACCGAAGGACCAGGTCTCGCGGGGGCCCTGCTCGTGGGCGCGGCGTTCGCCAAAAGCCTCGCCTTCGCGCTGGGCGTTCCGGCCGTGGGAATCCACCACCTGGAAGGCCACCTGCTGTCGCCCCTGCTTTCCAAGCGCCCGCCGAACTTCCCGTTTGTCGCGCTGCTTGTTTCGGGAGGTCACACGCAGTTGATGCGGGTGACCGGCGTAGGCCGCTACGAACTCCTCGGCGAAACGCTGGACGACGCCGCCGGGGAAGCCTTCGACAAGACCGCCAAGCTGCTCGGCCTCGAATACCCGGGGGGGCCGGCCGTGTCTAAGCTCGCCGAGTCCGGCCGCCCGGGCCGCTTCAAGCTGCCGCGACCGATGCTCGGCTCGAACGACCTCGAGTTCAGCTTCAGCGGACTGAAGACGGCCGTCATGCTGCTGGCTCGCAGCCAACCCGACGACGCCGCGACCCGCGCGGACATCGCGCGTGCTTTCCAGGACGCGGTGGTCGATGTCCTCGTCGCCAAATGCGTGTCGGCCCTGCAGAAGACCAACCTCGAGCGACTGGTGGTCGCGGGCGGCGTAGGCGCCAACAAGCAGTTGCGCGAAGGGCTGGACGCCACCGCGTCAGCCGGCCGCTTCGAGGTGTTCTATCCGGAGCTCGAACTGTGCACGGACAACGGCGCGATGATCGCGTTTGCCGCGGCGCTGCGCTGGAAGGACGGCCTGCCGAAGGCGGATTCGACCTTCAGTGTGCGGCCGCGCTGGGAGCTGTCGCTCGCCGGCTGAACGCCTCAGGCGGGCGCCGACTCGCGCCTGCGCCGTGCCGCATAGGCCTGCATGTGCGTGTAGGCCACTTCGGTGATCGGCGTCGCAAGCGAATGCTTCCTCGCCAGCGCGAGCATCGCGCCGAGGATCTGGTCGGCTTCGGTCGAGCCGCCGTTTTCCGTGTCACGCATCATCGATGCAGTCGCCACCGAACCCTTCTGGGTCAGGGTCTTTCGATGGGTCGCGAGGATCGCCTCGCTGACCGGGAAGCCCTCGGCCCGCGCGACTGACACGCACTCGGCAAACATGCCGAGCAGGAGCTTCTCGCCGGCGTCCGCCTCGAGGATGTCGCCGATGGCTGAGCGCATCATGGCCGTCATGCCGGCGATGCTGGCGAGGAAGACCCACTTGTCCCACATCACCTGCAGGATCGTGTCGCTGCGCGCATGGCTCACCGGCGTTTTCGCGAACAGCGCCTCGAGGGACCGGCATACGGCGTCCGCCCGCGGTGACCCGTCGCGGGGGCCGAACGCGATCTTGTGGAACTCCCCCAGGTGCAGGATGGTGCCGTCGGCACCCAGCGTCGAGGCGATATAGGCGACGCCTCCGAGCACGCGCTCCGCGCCGAAGCGCTTGTCGAGCACCCCGAGGTGCGACATCCCGTTCAAGAGCGGCAGCACCATGCACTCGCCCTGCACGGCCGGCGCAATGGCGTCGATCGCGCTGGAAAGGTCATACGCCTTGGCCGTCAGGATCACCACGTCGTAGCCGGGCTTCAGCGCGTCCTGCGTGACGAGTTGGACCTTCTGCGCAATATCGCCCGCGCGGCTTTTCACGCGCAGGCCCTCCCGCGCCATCAATTCGGCCCGCTTGGGTCGCACGAGGAACGTGACGTCCGCACCGGCCTGCACCAGCCTGCCGCCGAAATAACCGCCGACTGCGCCGGCGCCAAGTACGAGGATCTTCATGGGTTGGGTTCCGCTACGGGTTTCTTTTTGGCGCCGATGCGCGGCTCGGTGCCGGCCAGCAGCCGCTCGATGTTGGGGCGATGCCGCAGCACCAGCAACAACCCCATCGGGATGGTCGCCCAGGTCACGGGGTGCGCACCGAACAGCATGAATGCAAAGCAAGGCGCGAACACTGCCGCCACAAGCGCGGCAAACGAAGAAATGCGGAAAAACACTGCGACGATGAGCCACGTCGCCAGCGTCCCGGCCCCCAGCCACCCGCTGTAGCCGAGCAGGACGCCGGCCGCAGTAGCGACGCCTTTGCCTCCGAGGAACCTGTGGAATACCGGAAACAGGTGGCCGGTAAACGCCGCAAGCCCGGCAAGGGGGATCACCAGGCTGGTCGAGATATCCTCCCCGGAGATCGCCGTTGCAACGAGTACCGCGACCCATCCCTTGCCGGCATCGCCCAGCAGCGTCAGCACCGCCGCAAGCTTGTTTCCCGTGCGCAGGACGTTCGTTGCACCAGGGCTCTTCGAGCCGTACGTATGGGGAGCGGGCAGGGAGAAGACCTTGCTCACCAACACGGCAAAGGACACCGAGCCCAGCAGGTACGCGCCGGCAACGATCAGGAGTTCATTCATCGTGGCGGCATTTTACCCGCAGCCATGTACCGCGGGACCTATAATGCCGCGACCATGGACCACATCTTCATCCGTGACTTGCGCATCGAGACCCTGATCGGCTTCCACAAGCGGGAGCGGATCGTCCCGCAGACGCTGCGTCTCGACCTCGAGATCGGTATCGCCAACACCGCCGTTTTCGAGAGCGACAAGGTGACCGACTGCATCGACTACGAGACGGTCACGATCCGCATCCGCGAACTGGTGGCGGGCAAGCACTTCAACCTCGTGGAGGCGCTGGCCGAGCGCATCGCGCGCATCGTGCTGGACGAATTCGGCGCCGCCTCGGTCAAAGTCAGCGCGGCCAAGCTCGGCATCCTGCGCAACGCGGGACTGGTCGGGGTCCAGATTGAGCGCAAGCGCTAGCGAGCGCACCCGCTAGTCTTCCAGCGCGACGTCCACGAGGACCGGCGCCAGGGTCCTGACGAGTTCGCCCGGCGCGATGCCGACGAGGAACCCGCGCCGCCCGCCGTTGATCAGGATCTTCTCCAGCCCCAGGATCGAGCGCTCCAGGTACACGGGCATCTTCTTGCGGGTCCCGAAAGGCGAGGTGCCGCCGACCTGGTAGCCGGAATGGCGCTGCGCCACCTCGGGCTGGCAGGGCTCGACTTTCTTCCGGCCCGCCTGGCGGGCGAGGTTCTTGGTCGACACTTTGCGGTCGCCGTGCATCAGCACCACCAGCGGGGCGCGGGCCTCGTCTTCCATCAGCAGCGTCTTGACCACCGAATGCTCGGGCACCCCGAGCGCCTCGGCCGAGACCGCTGTGCCGCCCTTGTCGACGTAGTCGTAGAAGTGCTCGGTAAACGCAACCCCGGCCTTGCGCAGGAACTGCGTCGCCGGGGTCTCGCTGTGGCTGGTTTTTTTCATCCGGGCCTCATCCCCTCGGGTGGTGCATGGCGTGGAGCTTCTTCAGCCGCTCCTTCGCCACGTGGGTGTAGATCTGCGTGGTCGAAATATCCGCGTGGCCGAGCAGCATCTGCACCACGCGCAGGTCCGCGCCGTGGTTGATCAGGTGGGTGGCAAACGCATGCCGCAGCACGTGCGGCGAGAGCGCCTTGCCGGGGATCGCTTTCTCGCCATGCCGCTTGATGAGGTGCCAGAACGCCTGCCGCGTCATGCCCGTGCCGCGCTCGGTCACGAACAGCGCATCGTCGGGCGATTTCTTCTCGAGCAATTGCGGACGCGCATCCGCGAGGTAGCGCTTCACCCAGTCAACCGCCTCCTCGCCCAGCGGCACGAGCCGCTCCTTGGACCCCTTGCCCATCACGCGCACCACGCCGGCCTCGAGGTCGGCCTCGAAAGTCTTCATGCCGACGAGCTCCGACACGCGCAATCCCGACGCATACAGCACTTCCAGCATGGCACGGTCGCGCAAGCCGAGCGGGGCGTTGACGTCCGGCGCCGCCAGCAGCGCTTCGACATCCGTTTCGGTCAGCGTCTTCGGAAAGCGCGGGACGCGCTTGGGGGCATCGAGCTTGAGCGTCGGGTCGGCCTTGAGTTGCCCTTCGCGCAGGCAGTAGTGATAGAAGCGCTTCAGGCTGGAGAGCATCCTGGCGTCGGACGACGCGCGATGCATCGCGCCGGGCGTCGCGTGGCGCGAAGCGAAGAACCCGGCCAGGTCGGCGTCCCGCGCCTGCAGCAGGGACCGCGACGCCGACTTCTCGAGCCACCCGGAAAAGAGCCTCAGGTCGCGGCGATAGGCCTCCAGCGTGTTCTTCGACAACCCGTCCTCGAGCCAGAGGGCGTCGAAAAACGCATCCACGAGCGCCGCGTCAGCCGTCTCGGCGACTAGGCTTTCCCGTGCCATAGCGAGCCCGCCTCCTCTTCCAGCGGCAGGCATTCGTGCCGCAGCAGCCAGGTCTTGGTCTCGATCAGGTAGCCCGCGCCGTGGTGCGCGAAGCCGCCCAGGCCGTCGGCCGCGACCACGCGGTGGCACGGCACCACGATCGGAAAGGGGTTGTCGCCACAGGCCTGCCCTACGGTCCTAGGGTTGGAGGTCATCGCCGGGTCGATGGCGGCGGAGAGTTCGCCGTAAGTGCGTGTGCGGCCACGCGGGATCGCGCTGATCTGGGCCCAGACCGCGCGCTGCAAAGGCGTGCCCGTGCGCCCCAGCGGCAGGTCGAAGGGCGCATCCGGGTCGTCCCGGTAGCGCTCGATCTGGCGTGCGGCGCGCTCGGACAGGGCGCACTGCGGCTCAACCAGCGGGGTGGAGCGCGGCAGGAACGAGATCGCGGCAAGGGCGTCCCCCGCCACGCGGATACCGACGTTCATCGCCGGGAAACCGATCACTGCGGCGTAGGTTGGCATGGCGGAATTCTACCCGCGGCCGCCCGGGCGGCGGCTAGAATGGGCCCCGCAAATTTCGTCACACCCCCCACAGGAGGACACACCATGGGCAAGATGATCGAACTCACCGCCGCCGACGGGCACAAGCTCGCGGCCTACCGCGCGGACCCAGCCGGCAAAGCGCGCGGCGCCATCGTCGTGATCCAGGAGATCTTCGGCGTGAACAGCCACATCCAGTCGGTCGTCGACGGCTACGCCGCCGACGGCTACGTAACCATCGCCCCGGCCATGTACGACCGCGTGCAGCGCGGCTACGACACCGGCTACTCGCAGCCCGAGATCCAGGCCGGCGTGGCGGTCATGCAGAAGCTGGACTGGAAGCAAACCCTGCTCGACGTCGACGCGGCAGTGGCGGCGGTCAAGTCCGCCGGCAAGGTGGGCGTGGTCGGCTACTGCTGGGGCGGCACGGTCGCCTGGGTCGCGGCTGCGCGCACGGCCGGCATCGCCTGCACAGTGCCTTACTACGCCGGCGGCATCGCCAGTTTCGCCGACGACGCGCCCAAGGTTCCCGTGATGGGCAACTTCGGCGAGCAGGACCAGTCGCCGACGCCCGACGCGGTCAAGGCCGTGGCGGCCAAGCACCCCTCGATGACCGTGCACTTCTACCCGGCCGGGCACGGCTTCAACTGCGACCAGCGCGGCTCGTTCAACGCCGACTCGGCCAAGCTCGCGCGCAGCCGGACGCTGGAGTTCTTTGCCAAGCACATCGGATAGATTTTCCAATACTGGAACAGTATCTAGCTGGAGACCGGCTCCAGGACTTGGATTTTAAAAGTAAATGTTATTAATTTATGGCGCCAGACTCGCCTCTGGCGCCATGCACCGCGAACTTCATCAGGAAGTATTCGTAGATCCGGCCGAGCGCATCGCCCGAAGCGTTCCGCAAAGCGTCGCTGTCGAAAGTCCGCAGTAGATCCTCCAGTACGTCATTGCCGAACCGGTCGTAATCCTTCGGCAACATGAGCGCCCGGCGTTTGAGGAAGTCCGCCTTCACGAGCTTGCGCTTGGGCATGTTGTCGGCTGCCTGGTCGGCGGCGGATCAAAGACTGGCTTCGATTTGTTCGATGTTGGTGAGGGCTAGATTGGGCATCCGGTCACTTTCCAGGGCTTTTGTGCCAAAAGATTGGCGCGAATTTGACTATAGCGCCAAATAATATATTATTACTAACAATACATTACGTCATTCGCGCCAATAATCCTCATGCCTAAAACCCTGCAAGCCGATCTCAACGACCGGATCCTGGGCGCGATCGCGCGGCACGAGGAAGGCGCGACTATGGCCCAGATCGAGGTCGGCTTGGGCGACGCTCCAAGCCGACGCACCCTCCAACGGCGACTAACCCACCTCATGGGCCGAGGACGCATTGTGGCGCAAGGCAACGGCCCTGCAACCCGGTATCGCACCAACGTCACCCCAAGCGCCAGTCCCGCAGCAGCGCCACCTCGCGAAGCCTATGTTCCAGTCTCCCCGGAGGGCGAACAAGTCTCGACCTGGGTACGTCTGCCGATCATGCAGCGCGTCCCCGTCGGATACGTCCGGCACTTCCTGGAATCCTACCGCCCGAACGAGACCTGGTATCTGAGCGACCCGGCCCGACGCCAGTGGCTGCACGACATGGGCATGGATGCGCTCGGTGTGCGGCCCGCTGGCACCTATGCACGAGAGACCCTGGGCCGGCTGTTAATCGATCTTTCGTGGGCCTCGTCACAACTGGAAGGCAATACGTATACGCGTCTTGATACGCAGCGCCTGATCGAGCATGGGCAGGAAGCCGAAGGCAAAGCCCAGGCCGAAACCCAGATGATCCTGAACCACAAGCAGGCGATCGAGTTTCTCGTCGACGAATCCGATGAAATCGGACTCAACCTGCATACCTTCATGAATCTGCATGCGCTTCTATCGGAAAACCTGCTCCGCGACCCCGCTGCCGGCGGGCGACTGCGCGCGCGACCCGTAGACATTGCGGGCACCGTCTTCCGCCCGCTCGCAATTCCTCAGCAGATCGACGAGCTGTTTCGCATGATTCTCGATAAAGCGGCCGCGATTCGTGATCCGTTCGAGCAGGCCTTCTTCCAGATGGTGCACATCCCCTATCTACAGCCGTTCGAGGACGTGAACAAGCGCGTATCGCGGCTCGCGGCAAATATCCCGCTCATCAAGGCCGGCCTGTGCCCGCTGTCATTTGTCGAGGTACCCGAGCACGCATACGTCGAAGGACTACTCGGAGTCTATGAGCGCAATCGCATCGAACTGCTGCGGGACGTCTTCCTGTGGGCCTACGAACGCTCGTGCCAGCAGTTTCGGGCTATCGCCTCGGGGCTCCCCGAGCCAGACCCCTTCCGGCTGAAGTACCGAGCGGCGCTGGGCGAGGTCGTCGCTGAGATTGTGCGGCAGGGTCTTGCCCCAAAAGAGGCACCCGTCCGTAATCTCACTAACACCCTGGTGCCCCCCGCCGATCTCGATCGCTTTGTGCAACTCGCCCTCGACGAACTTGGACATCTTCACGAAGGCAACATCGCCCGGTACCGGCTAAGGCTGTCGGAATTCAGGGCTTGGCGGTCAACACAAGGCGACTGACCAGATTCCTTGATGGCAACAATCAGGCCGCGTCGCGAAGCAGGCTCTGCCCGGGTTTGACGCGCGTGAAGGCCACCGGCTTCATTGCGATCCCGAGCTTCCCCGCCGCATCCATCGTCACGCTCGTGTAGGCCGAAGTCTCCAGTGGCCCCGCCTCAGGGAAGTCCGAGCGGAAATGCGCCCCGCGGGAATCCTCCCGCGCCAGCGCTGCGCGGGTAATCACGCGGCTCGCGTCCACCAAGCTCTTCAGGTTCATCCAGTCGTGCCACGACAGGTTGAACCCGCGCTGGTGGTCCGACAGGTTGTACGCATCCAGTTCAGCTTCAATTCCATCCAGCGCGGACAGCGCTTCCTGCATTGGGACCAAGTCGCGGATGATGCCGACCTTGTCCCACATGAGGTCGAACAATCCCTCGCGTAGCGGCTCCAGCGACCCGTGTGCGCCCCCCTTGGCACGCAACGGCCGCTCGCAGCGCTCGATGGCCGCGTCGATCGCCGCCTTGTCGGGCTCCCGGAAACCGCGCTCCGCTTTCAGCCAGGCCGCCATCGACTCCCCGGCCACCCCGCCGAACACCGTGGAATTGGCCACGCCGTTGCCGCCGAGGCGGTTGGCGCCGTGCACCCCGCCCGAATCCTCACCCGCCGTGAACAGGCCCGGCAGCGCAGTCGTGCAGTCCAGATTGAACTCCACACCGCCCATCATGTAATGCGCCGTGGGCACGACCTCGACGAGACCGCCGGCGAGGTCGAACCCCGAATCGGCGCAACGCTCCACCATGCCCTTGAACTGCTTAGTCACGTTCGCGGGCCCGAGGTGTGCCATGGAGATGTACAGCCCGCCGTGCGGCGTCGTGCGCCCGGCGCGAATCTCGCTGTACATGGCGCGCGAGACGATATCCCGCGTGGCGCGCTCGAGCTTCGCGTCATAGTTGTGCATGAAGCGCTCGCGGTTGCCGTCGAGCAGGTAGCCGCCTGCGCCGCGCAGGCCCTCCTCGATCACCGTGCCGGTCATGCGCGTGTGCGCGCCCGCCAGCAGGCCCGTCGGATGGAACTGCACCATCTCCATGTCACGCAGGGCGAGGCCCGCGCGCAGCGCCATGCCGAGGCCGTCACAGCTCTTGTCACCGGAAGGCGTGTGGTACTTGTACATGGTCGGGCCGCCGCCCGTGGCGAGCAACACCGCCTTGGCCTTCACGAACACGTACTCGCCCGTGCGCATGTCGATCATCAGCACCCCGGCCAGCGCGTCGCCCGAGGCGGTCTTCACCAGCTCGACTGCCCGATGCTCCTCGAGACGGTTGATCTTCCTTGCCCAAACCTGCTCCGCCAGCCGATTGATGATCTCGATGCCGGTCAGGTCGCCTTTGTGCACGGTCCGGTCGAAGGTCTGCCCGGCGAAAGCCTTCTGGTGGACCGTCCCGTCGGGGTTGCGGTCGAAAAAGCAGCCGAGTTCGTTCTCGAGTTCGTGGATCCTCTCGACCGCGAGGTTCACCAGCTTCCAGGCGAGCTCCTGGTCGGGCAGCCACTTGCCGCCCTCGATCGTGTCCATGAAGTGGCGCTCGACCGAGTCGCCCGCGGCCAGCGCGACGTTGTAGCCGCCCTGGACCATGCGGGTGCAGCCGCACTTGCCGAGGAGGCCTTTGACGGCCACGGTAATGGACAGCGCGGGATTCGCCTGATGGGAATGGAGGGCGGCAAAGAGCCCGGCCCCGCCGGAACCGAGAATCAGGACGTCGGTGGAGAGTTCGCGCATGGTCAGGCGGGTACAGCCTTGCGCCGCAGCACTTGGAGCACGATCGCAGTCACCACCAAGCCGAACCCGATCACGTCGGCCGCGGCCGTGGGGTAGACAAGCGCGAATCCGGCGACGATGAACATGATCCGCTCGACTGTATTGGTCTTGACCAGCGCCCAGCCCTGGAACCCTGCCGCCAGCGCCGCAATGCCGACCGCGGCGGTAATCGTCACCTCGGCAATCGACCACCAGTTGGCCGCCGCCAGCGCCTTGGTGGACCCCATCAGCAGCAGGCCGAGCCCGCTCGGATCGAGCACGAACATGAACGGCACGAGGAAAGCGGGCACGGTGTACTTCCAGCACTGCAGCGTGGTCTTGTAAGGGTCGCCACCAGTAATGGCCGCCGCCGCGAACGGGGACAGCGCAGTGGGGGGCGACACCTCGGACAACACCGCGTAGTAGAAGATGAACATGTGCGCGGCAAAGTCCGGCACGCCGAGCTTGATCAGCGCTGGCGCGGCAATCACCGCGCTGATGATGTACGAAGCCGTCACCGGCACCGCGAGTCCGACGATCCACACCACCAGCGAGGTGTAGACCGCAGTCAGCAGCAGCGAGCCGCCCGCATAGTCGATCACAATGGAGCTGAACTTGAGCCCCAGGCCCGTGAGCGTCACGACGCCGACGATAATTCCCGCCCCGGCGCAGGTGGCCGCCACGTTGAGCACGCCAATGGAGCCGCCTTCCATCGCCTTGGAGAGCGGCGAACGCAGCAGGCCCTCGACGAAGGACTTCTTCCCGGCAAAGAAATCGTACGAAACCAGCGCCGTGTCGCGCCGCAGGAAGCTGGTGACCAACGACACCACCGTGGCCCAGAACACCGACAACACCGGCGAGAACCCCCACATCATGAACGCGACGATGGAGACCAGCGACAGGAAGTGGTACCAGTAATTCTTGGTGAGGTTCCACATGGTGTCGGCCTTGTCGATCACCATGTTGCCCATGCTGTACTTGCGCGCGTCGATCTCGACCATCAGGAAGAGGGCGAGATAGAAGAGGATGGTCGGGATCACCGCCATCAGCAGCACGTCGAGGTAGGAGATCTTGAGGAACTCGGCGATCAGGAACGCCGCGGCGCCCAGCACCGGCGGCGAAATGATCGCGCCCAGCCCTCCGGCGGACAGCAACCCGCCGGCTGCGTTCTTCTCGTACCCGGCCTTGGCCAGCATCGGATAGGCCACCGCCCCGAGCGTCACCGTCGTCGCAACCCCGGAGCCCGACGGCCCTCCCAGCAGGAAGGAGGCGAGCACCACCGTGCGGCCTGCGCCGGTGGGCTTGCCCCCCATCGCGGCAAACGAGAAGTCGATGTAGAACTTGCCCGCGCCCGAGTACTGCAGGAAGGCGCCGAAAATCGTGAAGAGGATGATCAACGAGGACGACACGTCCACGGCCACGCCGTAGATGCCTTCGAGGGTCATGTACATGTGACCGATGAGACGCCCGACCTCGTAGCCCTTGTGGGTCCACGGCTGCGGCAGGTAGGCGCCGAGCAGGGCGTACGCCAGAAACGCTGCGGTGATGATCGGCATGATCCAGCCGTTGGTACGGCGCATCACCTCCATCACCATGAGGATCAGCGCAATGCCGAAGGCGATGTCCCAAGGCTCGGGCGAAGTGTTGCGGTCGGTGAAATCGTCGCCGCCGTACAGCAGGTAGGCCGCCACCGCGATCGAAAGCAGCGCCGCGATCCAGTCCCACCACATGATGCGGTGCCGGAAACGACTGGCGACCGGGAACACCAGGAACGAGATTGCAAGCACGAACGCCACGTGGATCGGGCGCAGCGTCTGGGTCGCGACGATCCCGTACGCCGTGTACAGGTGGAACACCGACATCGCCACCGCGAGGAACAGGACGAACCAGCCCAGCCCGCCGCTGAGCTTGTTGGCCGCCCCTTCCTCTTCCTCGATGTAGGACTCG
>Ga0214919_10004859_pt1 | contig 19341 bp, 11 predicted proteins | sample LL1503_MetaG_FD_177994 | JGI IMG/M metagenome (GOLD analysis project Ga0214919, IMG submission 177994) | Freshwater microbial communities from Lake Lanier, Atlanta, Georgia, United States - LL-1503 | ecosystem: Environmental > Aquatic > Freshwater > Lake | place: USA: Georgia | collected...
GGGTTCAGGTCGACAGGTCCACACGGGCTTCAAGCAGCAGACGGCCGACCACGGGCTCGCGCGGTTGGTTTCGTCGATCGATTGGAGCGACAAGAAGGGCCGGCTCATTGTTTCCGAGGAACGGACCATGGAGCTCAGCCCGCTGGCGGCCCCGGGTTTCCTGCGCGTCGACTTCCTGACGACCATCAAGGCCGAGGCCGGTGACCTCGCGCTCGAGGCCGACCCCGAGCATGGCGGCGTGCATTACCGCGCCCCGCAGGAGGTCGATGCCTCCAAGACCACCTACTTCTTCCCCGTCGCGAAACCCGCCCCGCACAAGGATGTCGATTATCCCTGGGTCGGCATGAGTTACGCCTTGGGCGAAAAGACGTTCGGCGTCGTGGAGCTCGACCACCCCGGCAACCCGCGCGGCACGCGTTGGTCCGCTTACCGTGACTACGCGCGTTTCGGCGCCTACCCGCATGCCACCCTTAAGAAGGGCGAGTCGCTCTCGTTGAAGTATCGTTTCCTCATCTCGCGCGGGACCCTCGTCTCCACCGAGGTCATCCAGGCCGAGCAGGCGACCTTCACCGGGGTCAAGCCCGAGGCCGTGACCATCGCCGAACTCAAGGCCGAGGTCACGCCTGCCCCCAAGGCCAAGAAGTGAGGGATAGGTAGAGGGCTAGGGCTGGGGCTAGGGCCAGGTAGAAGGGCGACAGGTATAGGGGCATGGGACGGACAGTTCTCTGGCCCTAGCGTTGACCCAGGCCTTATACCCGGGTGAAACCTTGGGGCTTAACCTGGGGTTAATCTCCATGTGAAACCCCTCTTGCGCCTGACGGTCCTGTGCCTGCTCGCCGGCTCGGCCATGTCTCCGCTCCAAGCCGCCAAGGGCGAAAAGAAGGCCGGCAAGGCCGCGGAGGCCGCCGCGGAAGCCAAGCCCGCCGCGCCCGCGGCCAAGCCCGCCCCGGTGGTCTCGACCCCGGCACCCCTGATCCCGCCGCTGGATGCGGTCTGGCATACCTGGCGCGACAACCAGGGGCACAGCGTCGAGGCGATGTTCTGCGGGCTCTCGGGCGAATACCTCACGCTCCAGACGCGCGAAGGCAAGGTCTACCATTTCAACGGCAACGTCCTCTGCCCCGAGGACATCGAGTTCGCCCGCCAGAGCGCGGCCAAGGCCAAGCAGGCTTCGTTCACCGGGAACACCATCGGTACGGCCGCTTCCGAGATCGACCGCATGGTCGAGCGGATCCTCGCCGCCAATGGCCAGAAGCCGAACGCCCCCGCGACCGACGAGCAGTTCCTCAAGCGGATCTACGTCGACGCCATCGGCCGCATCCCCACCGCCGCCGAGGCCCAGGCCTTCCTCGCCGACCGCGCGCCCGACAAGCGCGCCAAGCTCATCGATCAGCTGGTCTATTCCCCGGGCTATTCGATGCAGATGTTCAACTGGATGGCGGACCTGCTGCGCGTGAAGGACACCTTCAACAAGGGCGTCCCCGCCTTCACCTTCGAGGATTGGCTGAAGTCCCGGCTCGCGGCGAACGCCCCGTGGGACCGCCTGGTGTACGAGATGCTCACGGCCGACGGGCGCCTCTGCGACAACGGCGCGGCGGGCTTCCTGTTGTTCGACGCCGAGATGCCGCTGGATGGCGTGTCCAACCTCCTGACCACCTTCCTCGGCACCAACATGGCCTGCGCCCAGTGCCACGACCATCCCCTGGCGGAGTGGAAGCAGCGCGATTTCTACCAGATGGCGGCCTTCTTCGGCGCCACCGACCTGAAGGACGAGCAGATGATCGCGCAGGTCCGCAAGGCGGTCGGCAAGGATGATTCGCTGCCCAAGGCGGTGGTGCGCCGGATCGCCGACGTGAACGGCTACCGGTTGGAGGACCATGCGACCCAGAAGCTGACCTTCCCCAAGGATTACAAGTACAAGGACGCGAAGCCGAACTCGCCCGTCTCGCCGGCCTTGATCGCCTGGGAAAAGGGCGACACGGGCCTGCCGATCTACAACCTGGCGAAGGACCAGCCTGCGAAGCTCCGCGACCAGTTCGCCGCCTGGATGGTGAGCCCGCAGAACCCGCGTTTCGCGACGAACATCGCCAACCGCGTCTGGAAGAAGAACTTCGGCCTGGCGGTGCTTGAGCCCGTCAACGACATCGACGACTTCTCGAAGGCCAGCAGCCCGGAGCTCCTCGCCCACCTGACGATGGTGATGAAGTCGGCCCGGTTCGACCTGCGCGAGTTCCAGCGCGTGATCTACAACTCCCGCACCTACCAGAGCGCCGCCAGCCCCACGCCCGACCTCGGCAAAGGCCCCTACCTCTTCAACGGTCCGGTCGTCCGTCGCTTCACCGCCGAGCAGGCCTGGGATAGCCTCGTCGTCGCGACCGTCGGGTCCTCGGTCGACAACGTGCTGCTCCGCCGGGGCGATGACATCCAGCAGATGGCCCTGCCCAAGGGGGCGGTCACCGCGGTGGCCGTGCACAAGGTCTACGAGGGCATGAAGGCCAGCGGCGTCCTGAAGGGCGCGGTGGCCGGCAAGAAGACCGGGGGCGGCTCCGCCGCCGGCCTGGCCAACGGCTATGAAGGCGAGAAGCCGCAGAGCCGCTTCGGGCTGATGCTGGCCCGCGCCAGCGAGCTGCCGCAACCTTCCCCGGAGTCCCACTTCCTCCGCGTCTTCGGCCAGGGCGACCGCTTGCTCGCCGATTCGGCCGCCAACGACGGCAGCGTGCCGCAGGTGCTCCAGCTCATGAACGGCTCGGTCGGCAAGATGGTCGCGGAGTCCAAGGCGACCGCGGTCGCCGCCGCGGCCGCCGCCAAGACGCCCGAGGCCAAGGTGGACTCCCTCTACCTCTCCTTCCTTTCGCGGCACCCCCGCCCCGATGAGCGCGCGAAGGCCTGCCAGGCCCTCGCCGCCGGCCTGACGCCGGGCGACCTGGCCTGGGTCCTCGTCAACACCCGCGAATTCCTCTTCCTCCAATGAGCCACTCCCTCCCGGCCGATCAACTCCGCGACCCGCTGGCCCGCCGCTCCTTCCTGGAGCAGTGCGCCAAGGTCTCCTTCGGTCTGACCGTGCTCCCGTTCTTCAGCAACCTCGCCCAGGCCGCGGAGGCCGCCCCCGGGGCCGCGCCCAACGCCGGCTTGCCCGGGTTCGGCAAGGCCAAGCGCGTCATCTTCATCGAGCTCGCGGGCGGCATGTCCCATATCGACACGTTCGATCCGAAGGAAGGCTCGAGCAAGGGCCCGGTCGGCACCCTCTCGACCAAGGCCGGGTTCCAGGTGACGCAGTACCTGCCGGAGACCGCGAAGGTCGCCGACAAGATCGCCGTGATCCGCAACATGACCGCCAAGGTCGGCGTCCACGCCTCGGCCGCCTACATCATGCGCACCGGCTTCGAGCAGCGCGGCACCGTCCAGCACCCGACCTTCGGGGCGTGGGCCCAGCACTTCCTCGGGCCCAGCAGCAAGACCCTGCCGTCCTCCGTCTGCGTCGGCCGCCCTTCGAACCACGGCAACGGCTGGTTCCCGGCGTCCTACTCCCCGCTGCCGATCCTCTCGCCGAACGACGGCTTGCAGAACATCCGCCCCGCCACCGACGCGGACACCCAGGCCAAGCGCGCCGACCTGCTCGCCCAGTTGAATGGGGGCCTCGGCGCCGCCGACGAGAACGTCAAGGCCTACAACGAATTCTACGAGTCGACCTTCCAGCTCATGAAGAGCAAGGATCTCGCGGCGTTCGACCTCGCCGCCGAACCGGCGGCCACCCGCGCCCGCTACGGCACCTCGAAGTTCGGCCAGGGGTGCCTCCTGGCCCGCCGGCTCGTCGAGAACGGCGTCCGCTTCGTCGAGGTCTCCCTCGGCGGCTGGGACATGCACGCCACGCTCGACAACCGCATGCAGGATGTGGGCGCGGATTTCGACCGTGTCTTCGCGGCCCTGATCCAGGACCTCGAGGCGAAGGGGCTCCTTGACACGACCTTGGTCGCCGTGACCACCGAGTTCGGCCGCAAACCGGACATCTCCGGCGGCGGCCGCGGCCACCACCCCCTGGTCTTCTCGACCGTGCTGGCCGGCGGCGGCATCAAGCGGGGTTTCGTCAACGGCGCCAGCGACGCCAAGGGCTACGCCCCCGACGGCGACGGCGTCTCCCCGGGCATGCTGCACGCGACCATCGCCCACGCCGCGGGTCTGCCGGTGCAGACCGACATCATCACGCCCGCCGGCCGCCCGATGCAGGTCGGCAACAAGGCCAAGCCGATCGCGGCGGTCTTCGCCTGAGGGGGCGCTCAGCCCCAGGCCAGCGCCAGGGCGACGTCCCCTTCGGCCCAGTCTCGCAGCCGGGGCGGCCGCGGGACGGCGCCTCCTTCGGCCAGCCCCCGTCCGTGGTATTTCAACGCGGCTTCGTGCCGGGCCCAGCGGCGGGCGAACCCGGCGACGTCCTCGTCGTCGTCTGCGTTGCCGGCGGCCAGGTAGACCCGGGTGACCTCGGCGCGTTCGGCAAACTCGCGTGCGAGGCATGCGTCGAGGCCGACGGGCCCATGGTGAAAGGCGATCCACGCATCCTCGCCCGCATAAGTGAGGCTCACTTGCAGGTCGCGGGCCGCCGAGGTCGGTTCGGGCTGCGGCCCGCGGGTCGTCTCGATCAGCCCGATGGGTCGTCCGTGCCAGCGCTGGAGGGTCGCGCGCAGCCGCGCACGCACGACTTCCCGGGCGACGGGGCGCGGACCGACGCCGGGCAGCTTGAGCACGTACGGACGATCCAGGGGAGCCGGCGGCAGGTTCATCGGGCGGGGGCGGCGGGGGAGCCGGTCCAATCGGTGCCCGCCGGTAGACGCTCGCCCTTGGCGACCAAGGTCAGCGGGCCGAGCCGGACATCCGCGCCGACCTCGGTGTCGTAGAGGATCGTCGAGGCCGGGCCCACGCTGACGCGGGGGCCGAGGCGAACCGTGCCGATCTTCATCACGCGATCCTCGAAGAGGTGGGTCTGCGGCCCGCAGTTCAGGTTGAGCTCGGCCTCGTCGCCGATGCTGACGCAGTCGAACTCGGTCACGTCGGTCGTATCCATGAACACCCGTCGCCCGGCTTTCATGCCCAGCAAGCGCAAGGCCCAGGGCAGCAGGGGGGTGCCGCGCAGGAAGTCCAGGAAGTTGGGGACCGCCAACGATTCATAGACGCTGGTCACCGCCTCGCTGGTCCAGACGAAGAGCGACCACATCGGTCGGGCCGTGGGGCGGTAGCGGCCGACAAGGCACCACTTGAGCGCGGCGACCAGCGCGAAGGAGGCGACCCCGTAGACGCAGCCGGCGAGCGCGAGCACCCAGGCCAGCATGCCCCATTCCTCCTCCTCGGCGAAGGGGATGGCGGTGTGGACGACGAGATAGCCGGCGGCGATGACGAAAGCCATCGGTAGGACGATACGCAGCGTCTCGATAAGGGCGCGGGCCAGCCACCGGGCCCGGGAGGGCTGGAAGGTCAGGGTGCGGTCGAAGCCGAGGTCGCCTTCGCGGGCGGGCAGCAGGATGGCCGGGGAGCCGAGCCAGACCTGGCCGGGCGCCATCGCGGCGTTCGCCGGGGTCCGCGTCTGCACGCCGATCAGCACGTCGTCCGGCACCTGGGTGCCATCGCAGACGTAGGCGCCGTTACCGAGGAACGTCCGATGTCCCACGACCGTCGGTTTCAAGACCATCCACCCGCCCCGCTGTTCCTCGTCCCCCAGCATCACGCCGTCCGCCACGAAGGAGTCCCGTCCGAGATGCAGCAGGTCGGGGATGACGCCGGTCGCGGTCGAGATCTCGGTGTTCGGGCCGACCTTCGCGCCCATGAGCCGCAGCCAGGTCGCGGCGAACACCGAGGCGTAGAGCCCATGCAAGGTCTCGAGGCTCGCATCGAGCGTCCGCGTGATCAGCCATTTCCGGCAATACGCCCCGCTCCCGATCGCCCAGCGGCCGACCACCTGCCGGGCCACGAGGAGGCGGCGCAAGGTCGCGGTCAGCAGGACGGTCGCCCCGACCAGGATCGCGCTGGCGGGGATGGCGAGCGCGAAAAAGATGCCGAAGGCCCCGAGCGATCCGATCTCGTCCGACTCGAAGATGTCGATGTAGCGAGCGTCGACCGCGTCGATGAGCATGAAGGTGGGGAAGACGGGCAGGAAGAACAGGCAGGCGATCCCCAGCGCCGCGAGGCCGAAGAAGGCCAGCAGGGCCGCGCGGCGCCACCGGGGCAGGGTGGGACGGGGCGGCAGGATCTCCTTGAGGCGCGTCACCCGGCCGGCCGGGGCGCCCGCCCAGGTCTCGCCCGCCGGCATGATCGCTCCGGCCGGCAGCGCGGACATCGCCTCGAGCGTCGCGCCGGCCCCGACGGTGACCTCCGGTTCGAGCACGGTGTTGGAATCCACCTGCGCGCCCGCGCCGATGGCGACCCGCCCGACCACGAGTTCGCCGCCGTCCACGCGGGCGTTCGCGATGAGCACGGCCGAACCGAGGTCCGCGCCGTCTTCGATCGTCAGGAGCTCGGGCACGCTCACGACCACCGAGTCGATGAACACGTCCCGGCCGACCTTCGCCCCGAGCAGGCGGAGGTAGAGGTTCATCCAGCCGGTGCCGTGGATGAGCCGGACCGGGCCCAGCACCGTCAGTTTCTCCGATAACCAGAAGCGGAAGTAGGTGAAGCCCCAGAGCGGGTAGCGCCCTGGGCGGAGCCGGCCGAGGAGGAGGCGTTTGCCGGCGATCGCGATGATGAACGATGCGAGCTCGAACAGCACGAAGACCCCGAGGGCCGCGGTCACCGCGAAGGCGAGGGAGTCGCCCGGGTCGCCGGTGAAGAAATGGTAGGTGAAGAACGGCGCCAGCCAGGACGAGATGTGCCAGAGCACCAGGAAAGGCAGGCAAAGCGCCTGAGCCAAGCCGCAGAGCAGGTGGGTATTGACGTCGATTCGTCGGTGGGGCCGGCGCTTCTCGGACGGTCCGGACCGTCGGCGGGCGGCGGCCATCACCCCGGCCAGCCGCTCCAAGGTCCGCTCCCGGTAGAGGTCGCCCACGCTCAACGCGGCGTAGGCCGGGGTCTGGCGCAAGAGCGAGACCAACCGGGCGGCCAGCAACGAATGCCCTCCGAGGTCGCGGAAGAAGTCGGCCTCCGGGCGGAGCGCTTGCCCGGGCAACAGGCGCCCCAAAGCGGCGAACAGGGCCAGTTCGTCCTCATCGCGCGGTTCGGCCGAAGTCACCGTCGACGTCGAGCTCAACGGGCGTTGTTGCAGTTGCTTGCGATCGACCTTGCCCGAAGTCAGCCGGGGTAGTTCCGACAGGACCTCGACCTGCGCCGGCACCATGTAGGGAGGCAGTCTCGCGGCAAGGGAGCGCCTCCAGTCCTCCGGGCCGGTGGTCGCCCCGGGCGCCCGGACGACGAAGCCCACGATCTGGTCCACGCCCGCGACCGCGCGGACGATGATGGCCGCGGCCGCCACGCCGGGTTCGTTGCCCAGGTGCGCCTCGATCTCGCCCAATTCCACGCGGAAGCCGCGGATCTTCACCTGGTCGTCCACGCGTCCCAGGCAATGGATCGGCCCTGCCGGATCGAGGCGCGCCAGGTCGCCGGAAAGATACATCAAGGCTTCGGAGGCGTCCGCCGCGTAGGGGTTGGGGACGAACTTCGCCGCCGTCAAGTCCGGGCGCCCGAGGTAGCCTGCGGCGAGCCCGGGCCCGAAGATGGCGAGTTCGCCGACTTCGCCGGCGGGCACGAGCCGGCGTTCGGCGTCGACGACGAGCACGCCGTAGTTGGGCAACGGGTGGCCGATGGTGACGGGCTCGCCGGTCCGCAGGGCGGTCATCGTCGCCGTGACCGACGTCTCGGTGGGGCCGTAGGTGTTGAAGAGCCGCCTGCCCGGTCGGGCGAGCCGACCGACCAAGGCGTCGGGGCAAGCCTCGCCGCCGAGGTTGATCAAGCGGACGTCCGGCAACGGGGCGTCGATCAGGCCCATGAGCGTCGGCACCGCGTGGACGACGGTGACGCCGTTGGACTTGAGCGCGGCGGCGAGGTTTTCCGGGTCGCCGACGAGTTCCGGGGGGGCGATCCAGAGGGTGGCGCCGACGAGGTAGCTGATCCAGATCTCCTCGAACGACATGTCGAAGGCGACGGAGAAGCCTTGGTAGACCAGGTCTTCCTCGTCGACGCCCAGGATCGCGTTCTCGCTCCGCACGAGGTGACAGATGTTCCGGTGCGTGATGACGATGCCCTTCGGCTGGCCGGTGGAGCCCGAGGTGTAGATGACGTAGGCCGGGTCGTCCGGCGACGCCGCCGGCCTGGCGCCCGTCGGCGGCGTCGCCAGGAGGTCGTCATAGACCCAGACGGTCAGGCCCAGCGCGATCAGGCTCGGCGCCTGGGCGCGCGTCGAGAGGATGCCTGCGGCCTGGGCCGAGGTCAGGCAGGTCGCGATCCGCTCCAGCGGCGTCTCGGCGTCGAAGGGCAGCCAGGCTGCGCCATGGCAGGCGACCCCCGCTTGCGCGATGAGCAGGTCGGCTCCCCGCGGGAGCCAGAGCCCGATGACTTGGCCGGGACGGAGCCCGCGGTCATGGAGCCCCGCGGCGATACGCTCGGCGCCCGCCCGCAGGTCATGGTAGGAGATGGATCGATCCTGCCACCGCAGGGCCGTCTTCTCCGGCAGGCGGTCGGCCGTCGCGCGGAGCAGGTCGCCTAAGGTCTCAGGTCGGAGCAGGTCAGGACGGGAGGGGCCGCGGAGAATCATCGCAAGGGGATCCCGATGATACCCCGGCAAGCCGCAAAGGTTGGCGGCTCTTGCCTCGTCAAAGCAATGGACAGCACGGACGGCGGGCCTCATAACTTTTTTCATGCGATACCCCGCGCTCCTTGCCTGGTGGCTGGCCGGCCCGATCTTCGCCGCCGACGTGCCCGCGCGGGACGTCACGTTCCTGTCGACCTCCGATTCGCACTATCGGCAGGTCGACCACCCGCAAGGACACCATAACGACCTTAATGCCGCCACCATCGCGGAGATGAACGGCATCGCCAAGGTCGAGTGGCCGGCCAAGCTGGGTGGCGGGGTCATCCCCCGTCCTCGCGCGGTGCTCTCGCTCGGCGACCTGATCGACAACGGCGACAGCAAGGTCGGCGATCGCGTCATCGGCCGCGAGCAGTTCGCCCTTTACGCCGCCGACTTCGGCGTCTTTCCGGGCGAGGCCCGCCTGGCCTACCCGACCATGGAATGCTGGGGCAATCATGATGGTCCGCCGGTCGGCAAGGAGAAGGGCGGCTTCAGCCTCCAGGCCGAGCTCGTCGCCCGCAACCGCCTGCGCCAGGCGAAGGGCGTCCTCGCCAACCTCTCCGCGAACGGCCTGCACAGCTCCTGGGACTGGGACGATGTGCACTTCGTGCAGCTCGGCCTCTACCCCGCCGACACCCAGCATGCCGCCATCAAGTACAACCGCGTCTGGCACGACCCGCAGTCGGCCCTCGCCTTCCTGCGCGCGGACCTCGCGACTCACGTGGGCAAGTCCCGACGCCCCGTGGTGCTCATGAGTCACTGCGGGTTCGACACCGATTGGTGGCATCCCGAGGACTGGGCCGCCGCCTACGCCGCGGCCAAGGACTACAACGTCGTGCTTTACCTGTATGGCCATACCGGGACCGGCCTGAAGGCGTGGGCTCCCGCCGGCGAATCCCGCCGCTGGGATTGCATCAACGACGGCCACACCGACGCCGGGTTCTTCGTCGTCCAGTTGGTCGGCGATCGACTCCGCGCGGCCTACCGGGCCAAGGCCGGGTTAAAGGTCGTCAAGGGTAAGCCAGGTGAGCCCGCGCATCATGAGTGGACGGGCTCGTGGGAGTGGCGTTTTCTCCTGGATAAGAAGCTGACGGAATAATTCGCCTGAAGTCTTAACCCTAGTTCATGCTGAGATTAGTTTATTAGGGCAGCTCCTTGACCTCATGCCTGATGCATTAAGATAGTCCCATGTCGCTGCGCCATTTCTGGCTTAGCTTGCTTCATTCCGACCTGTTTTTCTGGCGTAACCTGCGGCGGCTTCGTTCGATGAACCGCGCGCTCCGGCGGAGCAACCAGGAGTTGCTTCTCGCCCGACAGGAGTGGTTCAAGGAACGGGAGGTCAGCGGCAAGGAGTCCTACTGGTATGCTCGCTGGCGGGAACTTCATGAGCGACCGGCCTATGTCATGAGGGATGCGGAACTCGAACGGGCACGGACCGAGCTCGTCCGGTTGCGGGCGGAACTGGACGCTTTGCGCCGGAATCTGCCGCACTTGCCGAATGAAGCGGGAACTGCTCCGCCCCGGGGGGATTTCAAACGGTCTTGGGAGGTTTTCCGTCGGTCGAGGGGGGCGTCCATGGATTAAGCCTCCTTGCCGGCGCTTGCCTCGGCTTGGATGGTGCTTTATCCATGGGGTCTTGCCCCGATGAACCTCCCCCGTCCGTCCCTTTGGTCCTTCCTGCTGGCCGCCTCGCTCCTCGCCGCGCCTGCCTCGTCCCCGGCCCCTGCCGACGCGCCCTATGTGCCTGATTTCACCCCGCAGCCGGCGGTGAAGGCGCTGACGCCCGAAGAGGAGCTGAAGACCATCGAATTGCCGGAAGGCTACCGCCTCGAACTGGTGCTCAGCGAGCGGGACGGGATCCGCGAGCCGGCCAACCTGACCTTCGACGGCAACGGCCGCATGTACATCGCCGAGCTCCGCACTTACATGCAGGATATCGACGGCAAGAACGAGCATGACCCGATCGGCGTCGTCTCGCGTCACGAGAGCACGAAGCGCGACGGCAAGTTCGACCGGCACGTCATCTTCCGGGATAAGCTCCTCTTGCCGCGCATGGTCCTGCCGCTCGACGACCGCGTCCTGATCAACGAGACGGACACGATGGACGTGTTCGTGTATCGCGACACCGACGGCGACGGCGTGGCGGACGCCAAGGCGCCTTGGTATGTCGGCGGTCCGAAGAACGGCAACCTTGAGCACCAGCAGAGCGGCCTGATCTGGACCTTGGACAATTGGATCTACCAGACCTACAATCCCTATCGTCTGCGCTGGAACTCGTCGAAGGAGCCGCTGAAGGAGACCATCCCCAACGGCGGCGGCCAGTGGGGGCTCGCCCAGGACGACCTCGGCAAGGTCTGGTGGTCCAACGCCGGCGGCGAGAAGGGGCTCTGGCATTTCCAGACCCCGATCCTCTACGGGGCCTACGACCTGAAGGGCCAGTTTTCCGAGGATTTCATGCAGGTCTGGCCGAAGATCGGCCTCGCCGACCACCAGGGCGGCCCCGCCCGCACCCGCGCGGACAAGACCCTCAACCACTTCACCGCTTCCTGCGGCCAGGAAGTCGTGCGCGGCGACCGGCTGCCGGCCGACCTGCGAGGTGACGTGCTCATCTCCGAGCCCGTCGGCCGGCTGGTCCGGCGCGCCAAGGTCAGCGTCGTCGACGGCATCACGCACCTGGAGAATCCCTACGCCCAGGCGGAATTCATCCGCTCCAGCGACCCGAATTTCCGCATCGTCAACATGGTGAACGGCCCCGACGGCTGCCTCTACCTCGTGGACATGTATCGCGGCATCATCCAGGAAGGCAATTGGGTGAAGGAAGGCAGCTACCTGCGCAAGGTCGTCCAGCAATACGCGCTGGACAAGGTCGCCGGCCATGGCCGCATCTGGCGCCTCGTGCACAAGGATTTCCAACCCGGCCCCCAGCCGCGCATGCTCGATGAGACGCCGGCCCAGCTCGTGGCCCACCTCGCGCACCCGAACGGCTGGTGGCGCGATACGGCCCAGAAGCTGCTCGTCCTCAAGGGCGACAAGTCCGTCGTGCCGGCGCTCACCGAGCTCGCCCTGCGCGGGAAGGATCCGCTTGGCCAAATCCACGCCCTCTGGACGCTCGAGGGTCTCGGCGCGCTCGACGCCGCGGTCGTGCGCGCCTTCCTGGCCTCGCCCGACGCGCGTCTGCGCGCACAGGGCCTCCGGGCCGGCGAAAGCCTGGTCAAGGCCGGCGATAAGACCCTGGTGGACGACTTCCGCAAGCTTGGGGCCGACCGCGAGCCCACCGTGGTCCTGCAGGCCCTGATGACCGCGAAATACCTCGGCTCGGGCGAAGCCAAGGCCTGGCCCGACCATGCCAAATTCACGCAGGCCGCGATGCTGGCCTCGCCCTCCAAGGGCGTGAAGGAGCTCGGCGCGGTCATCCTCACGGGCACCGACCAGGTCGGCGGCCGCGAGTATACCGGCGAGGAGAACAAGCTCCTGGCGAAGGGGCAGGCGATCTACCGCGAACTCTGTTTCTCCTGTCACGGCTACGACGGCAAGGGGATGGCCATGGAAGGCCTGAAGCCGGGCACGACCATCGCGCCCCCGCTGGCCGGCTCGACCACCGTGCGCGGTCATCGCGACGGCATCGTGCGCGTGCTCTTGAACGGCATGAGCGGTCCGATCGGCGGCAAGACCTACGACGCCCAGATGGTGCCCATGGGCATGAACGACGACGAGTGGATCGCCGCCGTGGCTTCCTATGTGCGCAATTCCTTCGGCAACAAGGGGGCGGTCGTCTTCGCCAAGGATGTCGCCCGGCTCCGCGCCGAGACCAAGGCCGTGACCCAGCCCTGGACGACGCAGACCCTCGCCGCCGCCTTGCCGCGCACCGTGGTCCCCGCCGCCGACTGGAAGGTCTCCGCGAGCGACGACGCCGAACTGGCCCAGAAAGGCTGCGATGGCGACGGCAAGACGCGTTGGGAGACCAAGGCCAACCAGAAGAAGGGCATGTGGTATCAGGTGGAGCTCCCGGCTGCGCAGACCATCGCCGGCGTCCGGCTCGACGCCTCCGGCCGCCCCAGCGCTTTCGCCAAGAACTTCAAGGTCGAGGGGTCCGTCGACGGCCAGAAGTGGACCCCGCTGGGCACCAGCCACGGACTCTACGCGATCTCCGAGGCCTACTTCCAGGCCAAGCCCGTGAAGTTCGTCAAGGTGACCGTCACCGATGCCACGAACAACCAGCCGTGGGCGATCCAAGAGGTCCAGCTGTTCGCCCAGTGAGTCCGGAGCAGGCCGCGCTTTATGCCGGGGCGGTCTTCCGCGGTGAGCCGCTTCCGGCAGGGTGGCCGGCCGACTTCGCGATCGTCACGGCCTGCAACCCGTGGGGACGGGTGGTCTCGGCGGAGGAGAATCAGGCGGCGGACGAAGCCCTGCGCGCGGGGCTGCGCGAGGCCGGTTTCGCCCTCCATCGCCTCACGGGCGGTTCGGTCGACCCTTCAGGGCATCAGGAGCCCGGTTGGGCCGTCGCCTTGGACCCCGGGCAAGCCCTCGCTTGGGGCCGTCGCCAGCGGCAGGACGCCGTATTCCTGGTGCGAGCGGGTCGGCTGAGCCTGCTGATTTGCGCCGATGGCTCCGAGGTCGACTTGGGACGCCCGTTTCAGCGCTTGGCCTGATTTTTTCGGGTTGGAACCCCGGCCGATTTGGGGACTCTAAAGGCCATACCCCGAACCCATGAAGCGCCTCCTGTCCCTCCTCGCGCTGGCCGCGAGCTTCCTCGCCCTCCGCGCCGCCGACGCCCCCGGCCTCGTCAACGGCAACCCGCCCGATATCAAGACCCTCAAGGTCGGCGATGTCGCGCCTGATTTCGACCTGCCCGGCATCGACGGCAAGAACCATAAGCTCTCCGAATACGCCGGGGGTGAGGCCCTCGTCGTGCTCTTCACCTCCAACCACTGTCCGACCTCGCACAGCATCGAGCGCCGGCTCCAGAAGTTCTGGGAAGAATACAAGCCGAAGGGGGTCAAGCTGGTGGCGATCAACCCCAACCACCCGGACGGCCTGAGCAAGGACGAGCTGGGCTACGGCGAGTTCGGCGACTCCTTCGCGGAGATGAAGCCCTACGCCGAGAAGAACCACTGGACCTTCGACTACCTCTACGACGGCGACAAGCAGCTCACGGCCCGCGCCTACGGCTGCCTCGCGACCCCGCACGTCTTCATCTTCGACAAGCAGATGAAGCTCCGCTACGCGGGCCGCTTCGACGACTCCCGCTTCTACGACGACAGCACCGTCAAGTCCAAGGACGCCCAGAACGCCGTCGACGCCATCCTGGCCGGCAAGCCCGTGCCGGTCGAATTCACCAAGCCGATGGGCTGCTCCACCAAGTGGCGCGAGAAGAAGGCCCTCCACGACGCCAAGCACGAGTCGTGGGCCAAGACCCCCGTCGTCGTCGAGGAGGCCAAGGCCGCCGACATCGCCAAGCTCCGCGCGAACCCGACCAACAAGTATCGCCTGATCAACGTCTGGGCCACCTGGTGCGCCCCCTGCAAGCAGGAGTTTCCCGATCTCGTCGAGATCTCCCGCCAGTTCGACATGCGCGACTTCGAGCTGGTGACCATCAGCTTGGACAAGCCGTCCGAGCTGCCGAAGGCCGAGGCGTTCCTCTTCAAGCAGGCCGCCGGCCTGAGCAAGAAAATCGAGAACAGCGTGAAGAAGGAAGGGCGGACCACCAACCATTACCTCTTCGCCGGCAGCGGCGACGACCTCGCCGCCGCGCTCGACAAGGACATGCCCGGCCCGATCCCGCACACCATCCTCGTCGCCCCGGGCGGCGAGATCGTCTGGCGCCACAACGGGGTCATCGACCGCGCCGCGGCGGTGAACGCGATCCTCGACCGGATGAATCGCTTCTACTCGCCGGCCCCGGCCAAGAAGTGAGGCGGCTCCGCCTTGCGTTGTGCCTGGCCGCCGTTCTGGCGTCGGCCTCGGAAACGCGCCCCGTCGCGGCGCCCGGCGCTTCCCCCGAGGTGCTGCCGGAGGTCGCCCGCGACGCCTCCGACCCGCGCGAGGCCATCCTCGACGGTGGTTCGACGATCGGCCTGATCCCGCTCGGGAGCCCGACCGCCGCCCGCAGCCTGCGACAGTATCTCGAAGGTTTCTTCCGCGATGAGGACGCCCGGGGGTCGCCCGTCCTCATCCCGTCCAAGGCGGCCCGCTGCCTCGAGCGTCTGGCCGACTATCGTGGCGCGGGCGCGACGCACCTGATCCTCCTGTACCACGACGGCGTCGGTGACGTGGAGTATGTGCGCCTCCTGCTTGTCGGCCGATTCAACGAGGACGGGCTTGCCCGGCTGGAGGCCGCCGGCTTGGGGCATCGTGGCGCCGAGGGCGCGTTTGAACTCTGCGCCTTCAAGGACGGCGCGGAAGTCCCCGGTGACGTCAAACTGCCGGCCTTGCCGGTCGCCCGCCTGACCCAGATGGCCCAACAGTTGGCGGCTGAGTCCGACTGCGCCGTCGACTTCGTCGCCCTCGCCCGGAAGGACGCCGCGGAGAGCTACCTGGAGGCCGTGAAAGAGGCTTTCGCCGAGGAGGGGCAGGCGCCCGAACAGGCGGTCGTCCCCTCCCGGGCCTTGCAGGTCCCGGGCGCGTTCGCCTTCCTGCGGGCGCAAGGCGCCACGCACGTCGTCGTGACGGCCTTCCAGAACCAGAGGGGGGCCGACATCGTGCTGATCGTCGCCAAGGGCGTCTTCGGCCCCGAGGCCCTGGCGAAACTACGCGCGACCTACAGCCCGCGCGTCAGCAACGAGACCACCGTGGTGCTGCAACGCTGGGTCGACGGCGAGGAGAAGGGCGCGCCGGCCGCGACCCCGGCGATCGTGGGCAAGCCGGCGGTCGAGGAACATCGCCGATTCCCGAAGAAGTAAGCCCCGGGTGGTTCCGCCGCCGGGCGCAAAAAAGCCCCGGACCATGCGGTCCGGGGCTGGAGGTGCGCTCGCGGGGAGTTCAGGCCTTCTTGACCTTGACCCACTGCCTGGTCTTGGCGGACTCGAGGACGGCGTCGCAGACATACTGGGTCCCCAGCGCGTGGCGGAAGTCCGGGTAGGCCTTCGGCGCCTTGGGGTCGTCGAGGCTCTTGAGGAACTCGGCGAGCTCATGCGTGAAGGAATGCTCGTAGCCGAGGCAGAGGCCCGGGACCCACCAGTTGCCGGCGTACGGGTGGTCGCCGTCGGACGTGTGGATGCTGGCCCAGCCGCGGCGGTCGCCCGGCACGGAGTGGTCGAAGTAGTTGAGGCGGTTGAGGTCGTGCAGGTCCCACTGGAGGGACTTCTTCTCGCCGTTGATCTCGAACGTGTAGAGCGCCTTGTGGCCGCGGGCGTAGCGGGTGGACTCGAACTGGGCGATCGAGCCGTTCTCGAAGCGGCACAGGAAGATCGCGGCGTCGTCGATGGTGACGGCCTGCTTCTTGCCCGTGGCGGTGTGCACGCGTTCCTTGATGAACGTCTCGGTGATCGCGGAGACCTCGGTGATGTCGCCGTTGATCCAGCGGGCCGTGTCGATGCAGTGCGCGAGCAGGTCGCCCGTCACGCCGGAACCGGCGGCCGCGGCGTCGAGGCGCCAGAGGCCGGCGCCGCCCTGGGGCAGCTCGGTGGAGATCGTCCAGTCCTGGAGGAAGTTGGCGCGGTAGTGGAACACGCGGCCGAGTTCGCCGGCGGCGACGATGTTCTTGGCCAGCGTCACGGCGGGGAGGAACCGGTAGTTGTACCAGACGAGGTTAGGAAGGCCGGACTTCTCGACGGCGGCCACCATGGCCTCGCCCTGGGCGCCGTTGAGCGCGAGGGGCTTCTCGCAGAGGATCATCTTGCCGTGCTTGATGCACTCCAGGGCGATCTCGGCGTGCGAGTCGTTCGGGGTGCAGATGTCGACGGCGTCGATGTCGGCGCGGGCGACCAGCTTGCGCCAGTCGGTCTCGTAGGAGGCGTAGCCCCACTTGGCGGCGAAGTCCTTGACCTTGGCCTCGTCGCGACCGCAGACGGCCTGGCGGACGATGTGGTGGCCCGGGGTCACCTTGTCCTTGGGGAAGAAGTGGCCGACCTGGGAGTAGGCGTTGGAGTGGGTACGGCCCATGAAGCCGTAACCGATGAGGCCGATGCGAATGGCTTTAGACATAGGATGCAGGAGTAAGCGGTTGGCGGATGGCGGTGGGTAAGATGCTCAGAGGGCCTTCTTCACCTTCACCATCGCGGAGAGGATGGTGTTCCAGGTCTTCGGGTTCTCGAGGGTGGCGTTGGGGAACATGCAGCCGTCCCAGCAGATGTGCTGCAGGCCGCGGCCGGCGGCGCCTTCGAGCCAGACCTTGGAGCAGGCCGTGATGTCGAGCTTGCCGTTGACGTCGTCGGCCTGGCAGTGGCGACCGGTCTTCTCGTGGGAGCCGGTGCCGTGGACCGTGCCGTCGTTCTGGGCGACGTGGAAGTCGTAGGTCCAGGGGCGGAGCTTGCCGACCATCTCGCGGTAGGCGGGCCAGAACTGCTCCTGGGTGTAGCCTTCCTTCAGCAGGGCGGCCTCGGGCTCGTTGTAGCCCATCAGGTAGAGGTAGGTGTGGGCGAGGTCGGCCTGGAAGCCGAAATGCTTCGGCATCCCGACGCCTTCGAGGGTGTCGAGCATGGCCTTCCAGGAGTGCATGCCGGCCCAGCAGATCTCGCCTTCGGCGGCGAGGCGCTCGCCATGATCGGCGGCGATCTGCGCGGCCTTCTTGAAGGTGTCGACGATGCGGGCGGTGTTCGCCTTCGGGTTCTCGCGCCACTTGGCCACGCCGAACTCGGCGGAGTCGACGCGGATGAGGCCGTACTTGCGCACGCCATGGCGGTTGAGCTGCTGGGCGATGCGGCAGGCCTTCTCGATGGCGAGGAGGAACTTCTTCTGCTGCTCGTCGGAGCCCATCGCGGAGTCGCCGACGGTGCCGCCCCAGACCGGCGCCACCAGGGAGCCGACGTTGAGGCCGCGACCCGCGATCTGGTCCGCCATCGCCTTGAGGGCGTCGGGGGCGATGTCCGGGTCGGTGTGGGGGTGGAACAGGAAGAGGTCGACGCCGTCGAACTTGTGGCCGTCGACGTTGGCGGCGACCGTCATGTCGAGCATGCGCTCGAGGGCGATCGGGGGGTGGTCGGTGTTGGGCTCCTTGCCGACGAGGCCGGGCCACATCGCGTTGTGCAGTTTCATGACGGTGGGGGTGGGGTGAGGGGTGAGGGGGTGGCGGAGGATTACTTCTTCTTGGCCTTCTTGTAGGCGCCCATGGCCGGGGCGTCCGGGTTCACTTCCGGGCCGAAGTAGCGGAGGCAGACGAGCGGCTCGGTGGTGGAGGTGTTGCGGAAGGTGACGCCCTGCTTGGCGCCGTCCTCGGTGCAGAAGTATTCGTCCTCGGTCAGTTCGTTGAAGCGGATCAGCTTCGGGCTGTTGAGCACCTGGCCGTTGATGGTGCCGGAGCCCTGGACGCAGATGAGGCCGTAGGCGCCCTTGTCCTTGATGACGCACTCCGCGCCCGGCTCGACGGTCAGCTCCTTGGCGGTGAAATACTGGAACTTGTCGACCTTGCCGTAGACGATCCACTTGTCGACGAAGCCCGCGCCCTCGACGGAGACGACGGGCTCGAGGTAGTGGTTGTCCTTGAAGTTCGGGTCGACGTTCTTGTCCCAGTCGAGCTGGTCCACGATGAAGTCGACGTCCTGATGCTTGGACTTCGGCATGTCCTTGACGAGGAGCGCCCACGGCACCTCGCGGCCTTCGACGAGGTTCTGGTACATGCCGAAGACGTCGGAGCCCCACTGCGGCTCATAGGTGCAGAGCGAGCCCGGGGCGTGCAGGATGCACGGGTCGATGAGCCAGCCGGTGCCCGGCTCGAGCTTGTAGGCCTTGGAGAGGGCGAGGATCTTGTTGTCGCCCTTGTGCCAGTTGGCGATGCACTCGCGGACCTGGGCCTTGGTCGTGCCGGGCTCGAAGCCCATGAACGTGTAGGGGAAGTTGTTGCCGACGTTGTTGTGCTGGGGCGGGAAGTAGTAGGACTCCGGCTTGCCCTCGAGCCCGAGCAGCTTGGCCTGCTTGGCGTTCTGGTGCATGTGGTGCGGGATCGGGCCCATGTTGTCGAAGAACTTGGAGTAGACGGGCCACTTCTTGTACTTGCCCCAGATCTTGGAGCCGATGAGGGTCGCGCCGCATTCCTTGACGGCCTGCTGGAGCGTGAAACGGACGCCGCCGATGACCACGTAGGAGAGGCCTTCGTCGGGGGTACGGTTGTCGTTGGCCGCTTCGGTGGTCGAGGCGAACCAGCGCTCGTCGATGCCGCCGCGGCTCAGGCCGAAGGCATAGAGGTCATCGGGGTGGAGCTTGAGGCGCTTGCCCGGCTGGAGGAAGGAGCGAGGCACCCAGCACGGGGCAAGGCGGAGCAGTCCGCCGGTGCGGGCGAGTTCCTTGGCCACGAGCGGGGCGACGCCGCTCTTCTTGGTGGTCAGGTCTTGGACGATCTTGGGGGAGGACATGAGGTGGGAGGAGAAGGGGAGGAAGGTGGGATTTAGGGGAGTCCGGGGACGGGGACAAGAATTGAGTAAAAACGA
>Ga0214919_10004860_pt1 | contig 19338 bp, 19 predicted proteins | sample LL1503_MetaG_FD_177994 | JGI IMG/M metagenome (GOLD analysis project Ga0214919, IMG submission 177994) | Freshwater microbial communities from Lake Lanier, Atlanta, Georgia, United States - LL-1503 | ecosystem: Environmental > Aquatic > Freshwater > Lake | place: USA: Georgia | collected...
GGTGCTGATGCTGATCAAGCAACGCCGCATAGTAGACAGACCGCTTTAATGTCTGCCGCTCAAAATGGACATGCTGAGATTGTTAGAGCTCTTATTGCTGCTGGTGCTGATGCTAATCAAGCAATGCGTGATGGACGGACCGCTTTAATGCTTGCTGCTGAAAATGGATATTCAGAAATTGTCACAGCTCTTATCCGTCCTGGTGCTGGTCTTAATCAAGCAATGCGTGATGGACGGACCGCTTTAATGCTTGCTGCTGAAAATGGACATCTTGAAATTGTCGCAGCTCTTATTGCTGCTGGTGCTGATGCTAATCAAGCAACGCCGCATAGTAGACAGACCGCTTTAAAGCTTGCTGCCCACTATGGATATCCAGAAATTGTCGCAGCTCTTATTCATGCTGGTGCTGATGTTAATCAAGCAGCGTATGGTGGACAGACCGCTTTAATTCTTGCTGTTCAAGCTGGACACACCCAGATTGCTAGAGCTTTGCTTGAAGCTGGTGCTGGTGTTCACTTTAAGACAACTAATGGCTCAACCGCTTTCTCTCTTGCTATTGACTCTAAAAATTCAGAAATGGTTCAACTACTTGCTACCCTTGGTCCTGCTCTGCGCCCTAAGCAGACTGGTAAAAAGCAAGAATTATTAACATTAACAACTCGTCACACAAAAATTGCCTTGCTCTTAAAAATGGCCTGGAGTGGTCGACCAGACGTGCTAAATGGTGGAGAGCAGGACACGATCAAAAGGCACTTAGACAGTACTGGCATAATTGCTGCATGGACGAAACCTAATAGTGTGAAATGCTTCAATGCCCTAACGCTATGCTTTCAAAGAGCCGCTGGTACTACAGTCCATCGAGCTGCTTCAGAAATTCAAAAATCACGAAAAGATACTGTGACGATGTTTGATAAAGTTTTAAGTAAGTCAGGACTAAACGACGCAGAAAAAACCGCAGCTAGAACGAGCTTTGGTGAGGCTTTAAATCAGTCATTGATCTAAGAATGCCAATTAGCTTTTTATAGTTTTTTACAACGCTTCAAATCCCTGAGCCAAAATCTATTCGGATGCACGGCCTGACGTAGTTTTAAAGACACTGGAAGTGCTAAATCCAATACTTCACTGGCCAAAATCCACGCTGAAATCAGGCTAGTCGATAAGCCTTTCGACCCATGGCCGATGTTTAATAATAATTGGGGGTAATTTTGAGGCTCAGGATATTTTGCGTACGGATCTCCATAGGCTAAACGGGCGTAGTCTTCTTTAAAAATTTTTTCTGGCATCAAAGGCCCGACTAAAGGCAAGTGATCTGGACTGGAGGCTCGAACACTCACGCGCCCCGAGCAGTTATTGGGATTATTTTGAATCTGATTTTTTAAATCCTGGGCTAATTTAAAATTAATTTTTTCTAAATTATTAATATTTTCCTGGTGATCTTCAGGCAAGATTTCCAGATTATTATTTTTTCTATAAGTCGCGCCCAGTAATTGCCTGTTATTAATCACTGGAAAACAGTAGCCCTCATAACTCACAGGATATTTTATTTTAAAGCTCTCAGGATTTTTTTCAGAATCTACTTTGATCACACTAATTTGGCCCGGAGAATTTTTTAAAGGGAGCACTTGCTGAAAGGCCCCCTGGGAAAATAATTCTTGAGATTGAGAGCCAGTCGCCAGAATAATCCAATCAAAATGCTCAAGATCTTTTAAATTTTCTACGGCTTGCTTTAAAAACTGAAATGTTTGCCCAGCTTGCTGACACTGCTGTTCAGCGGCTTGGATTAATACCTCACAAAACTGGACTGGAGAAATTAAAGCCGCAGGAGAAATTTTATAAATCTCAGGGTCTTCTTGAAATAAAGAGATAGCAGGATGTCCCTGTTTTAATAACTCTCGATAGCGTTTTTTAAGCCGGGCATTAGGCACTGCTTGCAAGGCCTGGTCTGAAAATAACTCTAAATTAAAACCTTGGTTTTTTAATGTTTGAATAGTCTTAATAGCTAAATAAGCCCCCTGGGTAATCAATTGATCTGAAAGATTATTATCCAGGGTTAGCTCCGGACGAATGAGCCCATAAGGATTTCCAGAAGCCGCTTGGGCAATGCCCTGAGGATCGAATAAATCAATCGAACAGCCCAGTTGGGAAAAAACATAGGCGGTCGAACAGCCAGAAATCCCCGCGCCAATAATGGCAATTTTTAAATTTTTTTTATTTTTATTTTTATCTAGATCTAAATCCCGCCACTCGAAACAAAACCAGGGCGGGATTTTTTCTGATTCAGATTTCGTTTTAATTTAAAAACTCCCACCGTAACGGTTTAACACGCGACCATTGCCGGACCAGTAAAAGCATTAACTGGAGAGTGTGTTTCAGATCTACAAAAAGGCGTGGATGGTCTAGAAGTCACTGGCCCTAAAGTAGCTGGAGCTGGAGCTAGAAAAAATTGAGCCACATAGTTTTTATAATCTGCTGGAGACAATTTTTTACTTTTTTTATCGCCTTCTTGATTCCAAGAAGCGCCATTAATTTTAGACTTAACATCCTCTGGAACCAGAGCCTCTAAATCCGTCGTGTTGTAATAAATATGAGCCGGCTTAGCCGCTTTAAATTCAGCTGAAGACTCAGCCAATCTCATTTGTTCAATGGCCCAATCGCCGCCACTCCCTGGCTCTTGCCCAGCGGGTAAAGCAGGTTCTATGGTTGAAAAATCTCGATCCATCAGAACAAAATCAACAGGGGCTAGGTCACTTTCTGGATTTAATCTTGTTTTAAAAATCTCAAGCGACTCTTGCGTATTATTCACAAGAATCAAATGTGTTTCGTTATTTAAATCAATTTCAAATACTGAAAGCTCTCTCGGCAAAACTTTGACTGAACCAGGGCTAGTCGGGGATCCACGTAAAAACAAAGCACGATTGGTATAAACATCTTCAACCATCATTACCACTTTGGGTAAAAATGCTGGCAAAACTCCACTCATTTTGAACACTCCATGACATTGTTTAGCTTATGACTTAGCTCATCGTAATTTTCAGTTTTTATTTTTGATATGACCAAAAAAAAATAAAAACAAATAAAACCCAAATAAAACCTAAATAAAACTTCAACCCCTTAGAACAACAAAGAACCTAGGGAGAGTCTCAGAAACAAATGCAAATTAAAAGAGAAAAATATCAGTTCAATAACAATTATTTTCTAGGTCAACTTATGAGAAATTTTGCTCAAGAAATTGCTTTAAAGAAATGATCGGGAATTGTCTAAACAAATCAGACAAACACCCTTACAATGCGACCCTTTTTTAATAACCCAATAACCCAATAACCCAATAACCCAATAACCCAATAAAAAGAAAAGACTGAAAACCTATGACAAATTTTATTCAGATTAGTTTTGAAATACATGCCCAAGAAGCCCAAATTTCCGAGGAAGTTTTAAACAGCCTAGGAGCTCTTGCAGTCAGCTTTGAAGATGCGAAAGATCAGCCAATATTAGAACCTGGAGTAGGTGAGACACCCTTATGGTCTGAAGCAGTGATTAAAGCCTTATTTCCAGAAGAGACCGACTGTATGGTCGTACTAGCAGGCTTATCCGAAGGCTTGCCTTTGTTAAATCTGGAATCTGTCAATTTTGAATTATTAGCAGACCAAGCCTGGGAACGTGCCTGGATGATTGATTTCAAGCCCATGTGCTTTGGGAAAAAATTCTGGATTTATCCTTCGAATATTCCCGTTCCAGCAGATCATCTGGCTTTAGTTTTAGATCCTGGCTTGGCCTTTGGAACAGGGACCCACCCGACAACGAGCATGTGCTTAGATTATCTGGCCAGTATTGACTGCAAAGATAAAATCATCATGGATTTTGGCTGTGGTTCTGGAATCTTAGCCCTTGCGGCTTTAAAGCTCGGCGCTCAAAAAGTCATTGCCATAGATAACGATCCTCAGGCGCTCATCGCAACGAAAGATAATGCTGAGAGAAATAATTTATATTCAGAAAATTTAATTATTTTAGATTCTATTAATATTCCTAAAACACCGGTTGATATTTTATTAGCCAATATTCTGGCAGCGCCCTTAGTCAACTTTGCGCCCTTGTTTTCAAGATTAGTTAAACCCCAAGGGGCGATTGCGCTTTCTGGAATTTTGCAAAATCAAACCCAAGAAATCATCGACGCCTATGCGCCTTATTTTGAATTTTTTGATATGAGAACACTGGGTGACTGGGTCAGAATTGATGCCAAAAGAAAATAAAAAATATATATTAACTAATTGTTTTTTATAAATTTATAATAAACACCAAATCGACATTTGTTGATTTGGTGTTTGGGATTTCATATTATTCCAAACACCAAATCAACAAATGTCGATTTGGTGTTTGGGATTAACTCAGGAAAAACAAGATGTTTATCGGTAGAAACGCTGAACTTGAAAAACTCAGAAACCTTCTTAAAAAATCGACGGCGAGCTTGGTGACTATTAATGGTCGCCGCCGTATTGGTAAAAGTCGTCTGATCGAAGAGTTTTCAAAGCTATTTAAAACCTCTTATTTTTTTTCTGGGCTGGCTCCTGTTGAAAACTTATTACCTGCTGATCAAAAACAAGAATTTTTAAGACAGCTCTTTGAACAAAATATCCCTTGCTTACCTAGCGATGACTGGGGCGTTTTATTTTCTGTCTTAGCTAAGCATATTCCAAATACTCCAAGCCCTATTTTAATTGTCTTAGATGAAATCACTTGGATGGCTGAGGACAGCCCTACTTTTTTACCCAAATTAAAAACGGCTTGGGACTCTGCTTTTAAAAAAAATCCTCGGCTGATTTTAATTCTCTCAGGATCTAATTCCGCCTGGATCGAAGAGAATATTTTAAGCAGCACCGGATTTTTCGGCAGGATTTCTCTTCGGTTACGACTACAAGAACTGCCTTTAAATCAATGTGTGGCATTTTGGGGCGCGCAGTCTTCTCACGTTTCGGCTTATGAGAAATTTAAAATCTTGTCTATTACCGGCGGCGTCCCCCGATATCTCGAAGAGATTAATCCCAAAGAAAGCGCTGAGCATAATATTAAGCAACTTTGTTTCAGCACCTCTGGCCTACTCTTTCATGAATTTGATGAGATCTTTTCAGACTTATTTTCCAAGCGAGAAAAATATTATAAAGACCTGGTCTATGCCATCGCTGAAGGCCACACCGCCTTGAGCCAGTTGGCTGAAAAACTAGGCCGAGTCAAAGGGGGAGACTTAAGTGAGCGCCTCAATGAACTCTGCCAAGATGGCCTAATCCAGAGAGATTTCAGCTGGAATTTAAAAACTGGAAAACGCTCTAAAACCAGTCGTTATCGAATCAGTGACCCTTATTTGAAATTTTATATTCGCGCCATTTTGCCCTATCGCTCTCGAATTGAAGCCGCTCAGTCACCCATTTTGCCGGATAACTGGGAAAGTTTATTAGGACTGCAGTTTGAAAATCTTGTTTTAAATAATCGCCATCTTTTACATGCTTTATTAAACATAGAACCCAGTGAAATTATTGATGCCAATCCTTATCTACAAACTCAAACTAGCCGCCAAGAGGGCTGCCAAATTGATTATTTAATAGAAACTAAATTCAATACTTTATTTCTTTGCGAAATTAAATTTAGTAAAAAAGAGCTCCCAGTCTCTGTCATTCAAGAAGTCCAAGAAAAAGTAGAGAAACTTAAAGCGCTCCGAGGTTTTTCTATCCGCCCGGTATTAATTCATGTGAATGGTGTGAGCGAGGCTTTGAGCGACAGTCATTACTTTTCTCATATGATTGATTTTGCGCAATTCCTGGCACTTAAAAATTAAAAATTTAAATTAAAAATCTAACTATCTAACTAAAAGAGAAGCTCATGCTCCGAACACAAAAAAATCACCAAAAATCTATTAAATTCCAGCCCAAACTCTGGCTGCGCTTATTTAAAATATTTTACATTTGGATCCGTTATGGCTTAGACGAAATTGCTTTATCTACGCCCTGGCTCTCGCCGTTTAAATTTATCGTCTGCTTAAATCCTCTTTACTGGCTCTCTCATAGAAAATTATCCCAAGGTGAAAGATTAAAAATTGCCCTGGAAAAACTAGGGCCTTTGTTTATTAAATTCGGTCAAATCTTATCTACTAGGCGGGATTTTCTACCCGAGCAGATTTCAGAAGAGCTCGCCAAGCTTCAAGATCATGTCCAGCCTTTTGATTCACAGCTGGCAATAAAAATTATTGAACAGTCTTTAAAAGCACCTATTCACTCTTTTTTTTCCGAATTTGATCCCAGCCCTTTAGCCTCCGCCTCCATTGCCCAGGTCCATACAGCGAGATTAAAAACGGGCGAAGAAGTGATTATTAAAGTTCTCAGACCCGGCATTGAAAAAATTATTCGGCAAGATATTTCACTGATGTATTTTTTAGCCCGCTTGACCGAAAAAACCATGCATATCTCCAGGCGTCTTCGTGCGGTTGATATCGTCGCTGAAATAGAACGGACAGTCTTAGATGAATTAGATTTACTCATAGAAGGCGCCAATGCAGTTCAATTACGAAGAAATAATCAGACCCATCCCAGAAAATTTTACAAGTCTCAAAAAAATTCAGATTTAAATTTAAAACCAACACTCAAATTCGACTGGCTGAAAATCCCTGAAATTTACTGGGAATATTCCAGCTCTGAAATTTTAGTCATGGAGCGTATTCATGGGATCTCTATTTCAAATATTCCCGAATTAAAAAAAGCTGGAATCAACCAGGCTCTTTTAGCCGAGCGCATGATCCAATTATTTTATCAGCAGGCTTTTAACGACTGTTTTTTTCATGCGGATATGCATCCGGGGAATATTTTTGTCTCCCGAGACAATCCAGAAAACCCCACCATTCAACTCGTCGATTTTGGCATTGTGGGCAGCCTAGACGAACGAGATCAGCACTATCTTGCTGCTAATTTTCTAGCTTTTTTTAAACAAGATTATAAACAAGTCGCCAAATTACATATTGAATCCGGTTGGGTGCCTGCGAGTACCCGCGTGGATGAATTTGAATCTGCCATGCGTGCTGTTTGTGAGCCTATTTTTGACAAGCCACTCAAAGACATCTCTTTAGGTCAGACGCTCATGCGATTAATCCAAATTGCTCAAAGATTCGACATGATTATTCAGCCCCAATTATTACTACTCCAGAAAACGCTCTGGAATATCGAAGGCATCGGAAGAAATTTATATCCTGACTTAGACATCTGGCGTATTTCTAAACCCTTCTTAGAAAACTGGATGAAAGAACAAATGGGTTTTAAAAATTTATTTAAAAAATTTAAACAAGAATGGCCCCGAATCACTCAGGGCTTGCCGCAGATTCCAGAGCTCCTGTTTTCTTTATTAAAATCTAATCAAGCTCCAGCTCTCTCTCTAACTCCAGCCCCAGCGCCAGAAAAAAAATCTTTTATCACTAAAAATAATTTTATTTCTGGGGTCTTACTGGGCTTAGGATTAGGGGGCTTATTAATAAGCTTTATGCTTAAAACATCTTTTAATTTAAATTTAAATTTTATCAATCCCAATTATTTAATTTTTATAAGCACCGCAGGGATTATTCTGGGGATCTTAAAAATTTAAATATTTCATTTCCCTTTTTTTTCGTCTCTCCCCCGGAGGGAGAGACAGGCCTGAAGGTGAAACCGAAGGACAGAGAGGGGGTGTTTTCTCAAACCAGTTCTATTCACCGGAGATTTATTAGCATGCCTCACCACCAAGATCCCAACTGCCTTTTTTGCAAGATTATTAATAAAACAATTCCAGCTCAAATTATCTATGAAGACCCTGATCTTTTAGCTTTTAAAGACATTCATCCCAAAGCCCCCGTGCATATTTTAATTATTCCCAAGACCCATATTATTTCTTTGGCCCATTTAAATTCAGAGCAAAATTCAGAGCAAAATTTAAAACTCATGGGCCTATTAACTTTAAGATTACAAGACATTGCAAAATCTCAGGGTTTAAACAACGGCTTTAAAATTATGATTAATACGGGGAAAGCAGGCGGCCAAGAAGTTGACCATCTGCATTATCATTTGTTGGGCGATCCTAAAAAATAATAAATAATAAAAACTACTGCTCCAGATCTTCTGCATCCGAATCAGACTCAGAGTCTTCATCTGAAGACCGGATCATGGCCTTTTCTTCAGCCTCTTCATCGTCGTCTTCATCACCATCAGACAAAGCAGCCATAGAGTCAGCAAAGCCTTTGGGCTCCGGCTTGTATTTACTTAACTTCACTCTTTGCAAATTAACTCTAACGGCAATAATTAGTTGTTTCAGAGCTGCATTGTCGTCTGACTCTAAAGCCAAAATATCAATCATTTCTTCCAGGGTTAAATTAGGGTCTTGCGTAATTTCACCCAAGATAAATCCGTCTTTTAAGCCCAAGATTTCTGCGTCTTTAATAATTCGTTCTTTCACTTCTTTGACACTCCGTGAGGTGATGCCCTCAAATACAGCGATATAGGGATTCCCAGAGTGTGAATTAGAAGAAGTATTCGTCATTTTTTGTAGCGTTCCTTTTTATAAAAATTTAATTAATTTTGTTAATTTGATTACCTAGTTTTAAGAGCCGGCGATTTTGCATAACAAATACTTTGGCATCAAGGTTTTGTTTTAGAATTTTGTTTTAAAATTTTTCAATCTATGGTCTAAGTTCGAGATCTATTTTTAGATCTAGTTATATTTAATTTTTATTTTTTTTTTACTTTCAATAACCAAAAGGGACTTTCTATGACAACTCAAAAAAACACTCAAAAAAATACTCAAAAAACAAGCAAGAAAAATATGAATACGGGCATTTCAGAATCTCAAAGAAAAATCATTGCTGATGGCTTAGCCATATTTCTTGCAGATACTTACACCCTGTATTTAAAAACCCATAACTTTCACTGGAATGTCACAGGCCCTTATTTTCAAACCTTGCATTTATTATTCGAAACCCAATACACAGAATTATCTTTGGCCGTTGATTTAATCGCCGAAAGGATTCGTGCTTTAGGCTTTCCAGCTCCAGGTAGTTATCAGCAGTTTTCTAAACTTTCCAAAATTAAAGAGGAAACCAGTGTTCCAGAATCTTCGCAAATGCTTGAGCAATTAATGTCTGACCACGAATATTTAAGTAAATCCGCTCGGGAATTATTTTTAATATCAGATAAAGCTCAAGACGAAGTCACTAATTCTTTATTAAGCGATCGCATGGACATTCATGAAAAAACAGCCTGGATGTTGAGAAGTTCATTGGCTTAATTTGTGTAGAAATAAAAAAGGGGCGAACCTAAAGTTTGCCCCTTTTTATTTTTCCCAGAAGGGATCTTTTTTAATTTTTATTAGTTTTTACTAGTCTTTATTGGCCCGCTTTCTATCCGACTCTGACAAATTTTTCTTACGGATTCGAATACTCAGAGGCGTGACTTCGACCAATTCGTCATTATTAATAAACTCCAGAGCCTGCTCCAGGGTATGTTTAATCGGCGGAGTTAATACAATATTTTCGTCAGTCCCAGCAGCACGAATATTGGTTAATTGCTTGCCCTTGGTTGGGTTCACCACTAAGTCGTTATCCCTCGAGTGCAAGCCAATGACCATGCCTTCGTAAACTTCAACACCGTGGCCAATAAATAAATTACCGCGTTCTTGTAAGTTAAATAAAGAATACCCCAGGGCCTTACCAGTGCAGTTGGAAATCATCGCGCCGCGCTGTCTTTCATTATTAACTTCCGCTTTTGCAGGACCGTAATGATCAAACACGTGATGCATGATTCCAGTACCACAAGTACAAGTTAAAAACTCTGTATGAATACCGATTAAACCCCGAGACGGCATCATGTACTCCAGTCTTACACGACCTTTTCCATCTGGAACCATATTTTTTAATTCACCTTGGCGAGCGCCTAATTTCTCCATGACGGCTCCCTGATAAATATCAGGCACGTCGACATAGACCTGCTCGAAAGGCTCATGCTTAACCCCATCGACTTCTTTCATAATCACTTCAGGGCGTGAAACCGCTAATTCAAATTTTTCGCGACGCATGGTTTCAATTAAAATTCCTAGATGTAACTCTCCACGACCTGAAACTTGGAATTTGTCTGAATCGGTATGATCAGCCACTCGTAAAGCCACGTTATGAATCAACTCGCGTTCTAGCCTCGCTTTAATCTGACGTGAGGTTAAGTATTTTCCTTCACGACCAGCAAAAGGCGAATCATTGACCTGGAAAGTCATGGTCACCGTCGGCTCATCGACCACTAAAGGCGGCATAGCTTCTGGGAAATTAGGATCACATAAAGTGTCTGAAATATATAAACCTTCGATCCCTGTCACGCAGATAATATTCCCTGCTTCTGCCATCGGAACTTCAACGCGCTCTAAGCCTAAATGGCCCAAAACTTGCAAGACTTTACCGTTTCGCTTATTCCCTTCACTGTCGACAATGCAGATTTGCATATTAGTTTTAACACGCCCTCGGGTAATCCGACCAATTCCAATGGCACCGACAAAACTAGAATAATCTAAAGACGAAATTTGCATCTGGAAGGGCCCTTCCAGATCGACTTCTGGCGGTTTGACTTTATCAACGATGGCCTGAAACAAAGGATCCATATTAATTCTGGGCTCTTCTAATTCATTCATGGCGTAGCCACTCAAAGCCGACGCATAAATAATAGGAAAATCTAACTGTTCATCAGTCGCCCCTAAGCGATCAAATAAATCAAATACTTGATCCACAACCCAATGGGGTCTTGCACCATCTCTATCTACTTTATTAATAACGACTATTGGATTTAAACCCTGCTCAAACGCTTTCTGTGTGACAAAACGAGTTTGTGGCATCGGGCCATCGACTGCATCAACCAGTAATAAAACCGAATCAACCATAGAAAGAATCCGCTCGACTTCGCCACCAAAGTCCGCATGGCCTGGGGTGTCCACAATATTAATATGGTACCCATGCCAATCAATCGCCGTATTTTTCGCCAGAATAGTAATCCCACGTTCTTTCTCTAGATCATTGGAATCCATTAATCTTTCTGTTTTAGGTCCTCGATCACCAATCGTTCCCGACTGTCTTAATAGCTTGTCCACCAGGGTTGTTTTTCCATGGTCAACGTGGGCAATAATGGCGATATTTCTTAGCTTCAATGTCATGAGTCTTGCTCTTCCTAATAAATCTGGATAAAAAAAAGTGCGCGAGTTTAACACAGACATCTGCTATTAACTCACGCACTTTAATTATTTTTAATTATTTAACTTAAATCTAAATCACTAATCTAAATCACTCAGCAAACTCATATTCTTTCTGACGTTCAGATTTATATTCAGCTTTATAATCCGCTTTGTAATCCGGCCGAATAGTTCGCGCACGGACCACACCCCAGGGGCGTGAAAGAACATTAATTTTATTAATATTTTTTTCTAGAAATAAATGATTTTGCAATAATTGCGATTGCTGGGTTGGTTGATTAAACCGAATCTGGTATTTGCGCGCAATGCGTCGAACATTACTCACGCCACATTCTAAAATATCCGCGACTTGCTTCGAAGTTTTACCCTCACTGGCATAGTCTTGTAATAACTCAGAAACCGAGCGGTTATATTTACTAACGATTCGCTGTTCCACGGTCATAGCAGTCATAAGTTCCCTCCTTGCTGACTATATTTTTATAAAACAACAAAGATGTCGAAAAAAACAGTTAGCTCAAGTTCACGAACCTAAGCTTTTTGTTACACAAATCAGGGAGGGTGTGTCGACCCTTCTGACCCGCTGCACTCGGCATTAGCGACAACTTTGAAGGGGATCATCATATATAAATTTCAGATCAGATCAACGATAAAAATAGATAAGTCGGCAAATAAAAAATCTATAACAATCCTAACTCTAATTTCGCTTCTGGCGTCATCATTTCCGAGTTCCACGCAGGATCAAAAACTAAAATCACATCCGCCTTACTCACATTGGGAATACTTGATACTTTCTTTTCTACTTCTGCAGAAATCACTGGCCCCATGCCACAACCCGGCGCCGTTAAAGTCATTTGAATCCCAATATGATATGACCCGTCTTTTTGCTTAGTTTTAACAATTTCATAGATCAAACCCAAATCCGCAATATTCACGGGGATCTCCGGGTCATAGCAAGTTCTGAGCTGTTCCCAGATACTTTCTTCGCTAACATCTTCTCCAGTGGCTTTAAACTCAGGGGGTTTAATAATTTCTCTGCCAATCGCATCGGCATCTTTACCCTCGATTCTTACTAAATTTCCATTCACATTAATCGTAAAACTTCCACCCAAAGCCTGAGTAACCAAGACTTCCGTCCCGGGCAATAATTCAATCTCAGACCCATAGGGAATTAACACCCCCATCACCCCACGTCTAATCACTGTAATATCAGAATGCTTCATGATCTTATTTCTTCTCGCTCATAGCAGGACTCACACTAAAACTCACCCCACAGCCACATCGCGCGGTCTCATTAGGATTGGTATAAATTAATTTGCTCTGGCCCAAACTTAATTTCTGATAATCCACTATCACCCCATTAATTAAAGGCTTCGCTTTTTCACTCATCCAGATATTTAAATTTTTAATATTTTCTATTTTTAAATCACTGGGAGAAATATCTCCCTCACCAACTAATTCGCTCTGATAGCTATAGCCAGAACAGCCTGTTTTACTCACATCAAATTTAATCCCAATACATGCAGACCCAGATTTCTCTTTCTCTTCAATACTTTTTTTAAAATGCGCGATGGCACTTTCTGTCAAAATTAAACTAGGCAAAACCTCACTGGGTTTATATTTTTCAACAGTCATTTTTATTTCACCACTTTTAAATATTTTTATAAAATTTTTTAAGGGACGAATACAAGATTCGCCCCTCCCGTTTTTTATATTTACTTTTTTATATTTACTCTGTTCTTATCTCTTGATCTTGACCCTCTAATCCTGCTTTTAAACATTGCCAGGCCAAAGACGCGCATTTGACTCTCGCTGGATACGCTGAAACTCCAGCTAATACTTTTAATTTCCCCAATTTTTCTAATTTTTCTAATTGCTCTAACTCTAAATTTTCTGAATTTTTACCCAGCAACATCTCATGCACTTGCTCAAATAAATCCAGACCTTCTTCTATTTTTTTATTTTTTAAACTCTCTGTCATTAAAGACGCTGAAGCCATAGAGATGGCACAGCCCTCGCCTTTAAAACTAATGTCTTTAATACAATTATTTTCTAACTTTAAAAACAAAATTAACTTATCCCCACAGAGCGGGTTATGACCGATTTTTTTAATCTCTGGGTTTTCTATTTCACGAAAATTTCTGGGGTTTCTCCCATGATCAATAATCACCTGTTGATATAACTCATGATATTCACTCATTTTTTCTCACTTCTTATCTTAATTTTTGTCTCTCCCCTCGCGGGAGAGACAGGCCCGAAGATGAAATCAAGGGACAGAGAGGGGGTCACACTCCAAATATCTTCTTAGCTCTCACAATACCCGCCGCTAATTTTTCAATATCTTCCAGATCATTATAAATTCCTAAAGACATCCGGCTCATCGCTGGGACCCCATAAAAATTCATCAAGGGCATCGCACAATGATGCCCGGCTCTAATCGCTATGCCCTCTTGATCTAATAAAGTCCCTAAATCATGGGCATGAATCTGCTCAACATTAAAACTAATCACGCCAATTTTATTTTTATTATTTTCACTCTCGCCATAAATTTTTATCCCAGAAATATTTTTTAAAATATCCAGAGCCCTTTGAGTTAAGTCATGCTCTTGCTTAATTAACTCTGCAAAATTTAAACCATCCAGATAATCCATCGCCGCGGCTAATCCAATAGCCTCCGCGATCGGCGGTGTTCCTGCTTCAAATTTCAAGGGCGCCTTTGCATAAGTCGTCTTCTCAAAACTAACAGTCTCAATCATGCTGCCACCCCCAAAGACGGGGCTTAATTCTTCCAGCCAGTTTTTCTTAATATATAAAACCCCAATCCCCGTCGGCCCATATAATTTATGCCCTGAAAACACTAAGAAATCAGGGTCTAATTCTTTCATATTTAATTCTTCATGAGATAAATAACCCACAGACTGCGCGGCGTCTAAGCACACTAAAATATCTTTCTCACGCGCTAATTTGATTACTTCTCTCACTGGGTTTTTTAATCCCAAAACATTTGAAATAGGCGCCATGGAAATTAACCTAGTCCGAGGCGTTAATAATTTTTCTAGATTTTTTAAATCCAGCTCACCATTTAAATTAATCTCCCAGACATCCAGCTCAATCCCAAATCTTTCTCGCATCATTTGCCAAGGCACAATATTCGAATGATGTTCCATGCGGGTTAATACAACCCGATCTCCAGGTTTTAAAATAGTTAAACTCAAACTTTGGGCTAAAAGATTTAAACCTTCCGTCGTCCCTTTGGTAAAAACAATACTTCTAGAATCTTCAGCGCCAATAAAATCTTTCACTCTCTCTCGGGCTTTTTCATACAAATCCGTCGCTCGAACAGACAAGCTATGAACACCCCTATGAATATTTGAATAATTATTCGTATAAAAATCATCCATGGCTTCTAGAACTATTCTGGGCTTCTGCGCTGACGCTGCCGTATCTAAATAAACTAAATCTTTACCAAAAATTTTTTGCTTAAAAATATCAAAATCTGGTTTTAAATTTTTCATATTAATAAATCTCGCCACTCTTGATTTTTAATTTCTAAAATCACCGAATTTAAAAACCCATGAATTAACATTTCCCTCGCCTCAGATTCTGCAATCCCTCGACTCTGCAAATAAAATACGGCCGCAGGGTCTAGCTCTCCCACCGTCGCGCCATGCGTACAGCTGATCCCACTGGTGTAAATATTTAAAACCGGCTGGGTATAAATACTGGCAAAATCAGACAATAAAATATTCTGATTCTTCTGATGGGCTTCAATATCAAGCACTCCAGCATCGGCCTGGGCTTTGGCATAAAAAACACCCGTCGAATAGTCGTCTAATAAGCCCTTGGCCAAGATATTTGACTTGGTATGCGAGGCCTTGTGATTCACCACGGTGTGCCAATCAAAATGATTTTTAGCTTTTAAATAATACCCACCCAAAATCTCACAACTGGCCCCAGGGCCCATTAAATCAATATTTAAATCAAAGCGGCTTTTACTATTATTTTTATAATTTTTATTATTTTTTAAATTAAGCCCAAACACACAGGGATTAAAAACACTGTTTTCCAGCTGCCTGACATGCAGCCCAGAGACTTCACAAAGATTATTTAAATCGCTTTCTAATTCACCCACTAGTTTTAAATAATTTAATCTTGCCCCTTCGCCTATTTCACAAAAAGTCAGATGGCTGGAATAAAAATTATTATTTAAATCTAATTTTTCTAAAATATTTAATTCACTGTTTTTTCCAAGCTTAATAAACACCCTGGAAACGCCCGTCTGTATTAAAATCTCCAGGTGTTTTTTTATAATTAAATTATCTGGAATCTCTATTAAATATCCCAGCTCACTTTTATTTAAACAGGCCAGTGGATGCTCTTTGGGATTTAATTCAAAACCAAAATTATTGTTTAAATACAAATCTTGTTCTTGGGGATTTAAATCTTTTAATTTTCGTATTTTTAACCCATCCCCCTCTAGAGCAGGGCGGACACACAGGTCCGCCCCTACAAGGGGAGAGACGATTTTCTCCATAAAATCTTCTGGTAAGCGGGTATATTTCCAGGCCTCTAATTTTTTCATGTTTGTATTACCCACCCAATTTATTATCTAACAGCCAGCCATAGCCTTTTTCTTCTAATTCCAGGGCCAAGCTTTTATCTCCAGACTTAATAATCTGGCCATTGGATAAAACATGCACAAAGTCTGGTTTTATATAATCCAATAATCTCTGATAGTGAGTAATCACTATAAAACTTCTGTCTGGGCTTCTTAGCTCATTTACGCCTTTAGAGACTATCTGGAGCGCATCAATATCTAAGCCCGAATCCGTCTCGTCCAAGATAATTAAACTAGGTTCTAAAACTAACATCTGGAAAATCTCATTGCGTTTTTTCTCACCGCCTGAAAAACCAGCATTCACACTGCGCTCTAGAAAACTTTTATCCATGGATAAAACAGCCATCTTAGATTTTGCCCAGGCCATAAAATCAATGGCATCCATGGGATCTAAATTCTGAGATTTTCGCTTGGCATTCAAAGCCGCTTTTAAAAAATACAAATTATTCACGCCGGGTATCTCAACCGGATATTGAAAAGCCAAAAACACCCCGGCCCAAGCCCTCTCTGCTGGAGAAAGTTTTAATAAATCCTGCCCATTAAATTCAACAGACCCTTCTGTAATATCAAAACCAGGTCTTCCAGATAAGACATTCGCCAAAGTCGTCTTTCCAGAACCATTCGGGCCCATGATGGCGTGAACTTCGCCGGGATTAATATTTAAATTTAAGCCCTTCAGAATTTTTTTAGCTTGATTGGCATTATTTAAATTCACAGAGGCGTGGAGATTATTAATTTTTAGCATTTTGTTTTGACCTATTTATATATTTAATTTTTTTAACCCACTGCGCCTTCCAAGCTGACTTCCAGTAATTTCCGCGCTTCGACGGCAAATTCCATGGGCAAAACTTCAAAGACCTGCTTACAAAATCCATTGACGATTAAAGCCACGGCATCTTCTTCTTTGATCCCTCTGGACAAGCAATAAAACAACTGGTCTTCAGAAATCTTAGAAGTACTGGCCTCATGCTCAACAATGGCCGTTTTATTTTTCACTTCGATATAGGGATAAGTATGCGCACTGCATAAATCGCCAATCAATAAAGAATCACACTGGGTATGATTTCGAGCGTTTTGAGCGCCAGGTCCCATGCGGACTAAGCCCCGGTAAGCATTTTGACCGCGAGAGGCTGAAATGCCTTTTGAAATAATGGTGCTTTTTGTATTTTTTCCTAAGTGAATCATCTTGGTCCCCGTATCCGCCTGCTGGCATCTGGCTGCAAGGGCTACCGAGTAAAATTCACCGACAGAATTATCACCCTGCAAAACAACCGACGGGTATTTCCAAGTAATGGCAGATCCTGTCTCTATTTGCGTCCAAGAAATCTTCGAATTTTCACCGCGACAAGCACCACGTTTAGTCACAAAGTTATAAATCCCCCCACGACCTTCTTCGTCTCCAGGGTACCAATTTTGAACCGTCGAATATTTAACTACGGCATCTTTTAAACAAACAATCTCAACTACAGCCGCATGTAATTGATTCTCGTCTCTCATGGGCGCCGTACAGCCTTCGAGATAACTCACATAACTGCCTTCTTCCGCAATAATCAAAGTCCGCTCAAACTGCCCTGTTTTAGCCTCGTTAATTCTAAAATAAGTAGATAGCTCCATGGGGCATCGCACCCCTTTGGGGATAAATACAAAAGACCCATCGCTAAACACCGCCGAATTTAAAGCCGCGAAAAAATTATCACTTTGAGGGACCACCGAACCCAAATAGCTCTGAACTAATTCGGGATATTTTTGCAGCGCCTCAGAGATAGGACAAAAAATCACCCCGGCTTCTAATAACTTTTCTTTAAACGTCGTCGCAACAGACACCGAGTCAAAAACAGCGTCCACAGCAACTCCTGCAAATATTTTTTGCTCATGCAAGGGAATACCTAGCTTTTGATAGGTCTCTAATAATTTCGGGTCCACTTCATCTAAAGACTTCAGCTTATTTTTCTCATTATTTTTCGGCGCTGAGTAATAACTAATTTCTTGATAATTAATCTTTTCAATTTTTAAATCTGCCCACTCGGGCTCAGGCATTTTTTTCCAAATCTCAAACGCTTTCAGCCGCCAAGCCAGCATAAATTCAGGTTCTTTCTTTTTCTCAGAAATAAATCGAATAACACTTTCATCTAGGCCTGGCGGCAAGGTCTCAGATTCAATATGGGTAATAAAACCCGGCTCGTAATTTTTATTTTTTTCTAAAATTTTATTTAAATTCTTATCCAATTAATTTATTCCTCGCTCTAAGCCATTAGTTAAACCACCACACAACTGGGCTAATGTATTTTTCCCCAGGGCGTTTTTAATAATTTGATTAATCAGCTGCCAGTCTTGCTTCATGCCGCAATTATGCTCATGAGCGCAGGTATTTTTTAAATTGCAGTGTGTGAGCGCAATCGGCCCATCAATGGCTTCAATGATATTTACTAAGTTAATTTGAGCTGGAGATTGGGCGAGCTGATAGCCACCCACCTGGCCTCTTGTAGAATTAAGTAGGCCTGCGTTTTGTAATAATTTTAAAATCTTTCTGACAGTCGGCAGCGCAATATGCGTGCGTTCTGAAATCTCAAAAGCGCTCTGGGGCTGGTCTTGTGCCCCAGCTAACTCGCGCATGATCACAGAGGCGTAATCGGCCAGGCGGGAAATTTTTAGCATGGTTTAATTTAACTAGTACCAAGTCAGTGCTGTATGGCCGCGCATCTTAACATGGAGGAGTGCCGGGCTGGAATGGGCTGGTTAAATTAAAAATTAAGCAGATTAACCTGGATCAACTAAAGAGACGGTTTGGGGCCAACTGCCAGTGCATTGATGAGTGTTGGTATTACAAGTCACATTCCGAAAACAAGGATGTGTTGGATTAAATATGTATAACGTACCCGAGAACGTCAACGGGCCGAAACCAAAGCTATGGACCGTAGCCACTGTTTCTTCGCTCATATTTCCAGCCGTTGGATTTACAAACCATCCATAAACCGCTGTCGCTAAAATATTATAAGTCTGGGGCGTCCATGTAATCGTAGGAAAACCAAGATAGGCAGTAGTCGCTCCGCCCATGGATCCCGTAGTGCAATCAGTGGAAGTATAAGCAGGCATCTCCACCTGATTACTTGTCTCTGATCCGACGCCGCTATTATCCACGATCAGTGTCCCAGCAGAGGGCTGCAAGCCCAGCAAATGATCACTCATCACCAAAGGCATTGGATTAGCCTGTGAGGCATAAGAAAAACTCTGCACTGCAAAAATACATACCCCAAGAGCGCCCTCTTTTAATAAATTTTTAAAATTAAAATTTCTGATTAGCATATTTTTTAACTCCCTGGTTCCACTAAAGCCAAACCTGTTGTTTCTGGATTACCGTTCAACCCGCCCAGTGCAGGGCTGCCTCATTAAAATTTAGCCATTAGTACTTTTTCCATAAACACACTGTCCCAGCCGACTAACTTTCTCATTGCTCTGTAGCTAACCCTTGGCATCTCTTGCTTGATCACTTTCATCAAGTT
>Ga0214919_10004861_pt1 | contig 19336 bp, 16 predicted proteins | sample LL1503_MetaG_FD_177994 | JGI IMG/M metagenome (GOLD analysis project Ga0214919, IMG submission 177994) | Freshwater microbial communities from Lake Lanier, Atlanta, Georgia, United States - LL-1503 | ecosystem: Environmental > Aquatic > Freshwater > Lake | place: USA: Georgia | collected...
TGTTGCATTTTGCACTGCTGCTGCCATAGTATGAGCTTGAGCGCTATTGAAAGCTATTGCATAGGTGACAATCAGTGAGACGGCAAAAACACAAGCCATCGGTTTATTCTTTAGACCCAGCATCATGTAATGAGAAGGGCCTCCCCGGTAAAATTGATCAGAGGTTTTTACTTTATAGAGCTGAGCTAAGCTACATTCAGCGAAAGAGGTGGCCATGCCAAGAAAAGCGAGCACCCACATCCAAAATACAGCGCCAGGACCGCCGCTGTAAATAGCTATCGCAACACCAGCTATATTTCCAGTTCCTACCCGTGATGCCAAACTAACACATAGAGCTTGAAAACCAGAAAGCCCAAAATCAGTCTCACTTTTGCTAATTAATTCTTTAAAAGCTATGGGAAAATTTCTAATCTGGATAAAGCCCAAATAAATTGTGAAAAACAGAGAAGATAAAATAAGGAAGTAAATTAGAAAATAATTCCAAAGATAACCATTAATAAATTCAATCCAACTAATCACTGATGCCATGTGCTCTCCTCAAAGTTTAACGACATGAACAAAGTCTTGTCGGAAGTCTAACAAATTAGTTAAATAATTTTATCGTGCCATACTAAGGAGAAAGTTTGTATATGTCAACACAAAAACTCTCAAAGCGAGGCTGCGGATAGCGGCCATAAGTGAGCCATATTTTATTAAGAATTGAATTATTACATTACCTCTGCTAGCTGGGTTTTTAGATAAAGAAAGCTCGCAAGGTTCTCTCGACCTGATATAGATAGTAAGTTTTTCTGTGAAAAGATATTTTGTGATAAGAAGTGGCTGGTGATTTTAAGGCTATTTACAAATTCTTGAAGAGAAATTTCCTCTTTTTGGTAAAAATGGTCAGGAATAATAAATAGTTTATCATGATATTCTCTGCCAGCTTCCTCGGTAACACCTCTCCCGGTTTTAGGCGATAAATAATATAGCTTGCCAACGTAATTTGTCATAGCGCAAATATTGAGGTCGATTTCAAACCCAAGTTGACTTAAAATTGATAATTCAAGATGGATATACTCAGTCATTGCTTTATTGCTATTGGAGAGAATATCAATAAATTCAACTGTCTCCTTATATAAAAGATTTTCATTGAGGCCTTCTGGTAGTGCAATTTGCAGAGTTGATAAGATACTTTGCAGCATCAGCATTTTAATTTGCTCTGAAAAAATCTTAAATGATATTGGTTTGATCAGTTCAAGAATAAGGGTTCCCAAGTGTTCAATGAGACGGGCCTTCCAGACGAATTTGACAAGATTTCCAGGCTGAGCTACCCGCTCTGAGCTTGATAATCTTTTATGGTTAATCGCCCCCTTAATTAAGCCATGATTCTCGGAGAAAATAGTAAGTAGTAGCGACTTTTCTCCTAATTTCCTTGCTTCTAAAATTATGCCATAGTCGTTTATTTGCATAGGATTAACTTATTATTAAATATATGGTGCAATTCTTGAATTATTAGCAGTATATATAAAAGTAGTCATTAGTTCTATGGTGAAGTTAGAGAAGACTCAATACTCAGAAAAATCTCTTAGCAAGGCAACGATGCTATGCTATTTTTTAGGTATATTGGGGATACATAGATTTTATCTAGGGAAACCATTATCTGGCTGTCTGCAACTTTTTACTCTTGGTGGAATATTTATCTGGTGGATTTGTGATCTTATCACGCTTGGACAGGAGAAATTTACTGATGGTTCTCATAAAAGACTTATATGGTTTTATAAGCATAATGATCGAGCTGGGTTCGTGATTAGGTTGCTAGCTTATAGCTTGGATTTATTATTAATTAATATAGTAATAAACTTTTTTTACTTTATACTGATGCTCGATGATTTGCTAGGGGACCAGGCCATCTTTGGGATAAATTTATCCCTGATAAGAGGCTTTGTGATTTTGTCTTATTTTGTGCTTTTTGGTTATTTTTACGGAGCTACACCAGGCAAGATTATTTTCAACCTTGAGATCATAGATGTGAGCGGTAAACAAGTTTCTTTCGTGCAGTCTATGGTTAGATATTTGGCCTATTTCTTTTCATATATATTTCTTCTTGGGTTTTTAATCGTTGCTTTTCGGAGAGATAAAATGTCGCTACATGATTTAATTGCCGGGACTAAGGTGGTTTATGTAGATTATTCAAGGAGTCTGATGTGATAAACCATATGGAAATTGTTGATTTAATCAAAGAAGCGGCTGACTTGGTTATGTCATATTACAGCCAAAAGGTGAATGTTAAATTTAAGCATGATAATTCAGTAGTATCTGAAGTTGATGAAAAATCTCACCACTTAATATGTGAAAAATTGGCAAAAATAACACCTCATATTCAGGTGATTTCTGAAGAATGTCAGGATCATGACTGCGTTGATATTGAGCAAATGAAAGATTTCTGGCTGATTGATCCAATTGATGGAACAGAAGGTTTTTTAAATGCTAATGATAATTTTACAATAAATATTGCTTTGATGGAAAATAAAAGGCCTAAATATGGTTTCATCATCATACCTTGTAAAGGTGAGGTTTATTATAATGATGATGAGCATGCTTATTGCATTGTCTCTTCAGGCGAGAGGAAAATCATCACGACGCGAAGTTTACCGCAGGGAGGATATGATGCGCTGATGAGTAGCAAAGTAAAGCAGCGGACAATTGATCAGCTTAGCAGCCTTAAAATTAGATCAATTACTAAAATTGGTAGTGCGCTTAAGTTTTGCTATATAGCAGCAGGCGCAGCAGATCTATATTATCGCCATGGCACAACCATGGAGTGGGACACTGCAGCAGGAGATGCGATTCTAACCAAAGCAGGTGGTAGCATCAATAATCCTGATGGGACTTTATTTAACTACTGTAAACCAGGTTTTAAAAACGGTCCTTTCGTTGCGAGCGGCGGTAAGCATCCACTTATTATTCCTTGGTCATAGACTTGGCCTTGCTTTAGAGAGGAAGCAAGCTAATAGCAAATTCATATGTTGTTAACCTTTCCAAAATATAAAGGAGTTATATTACCAAGATAAATACTAAAACATGTCAGATCTATATGATAGAGCTTTTGTTATCAATTTAGACAGGTCATTGCGGTTTAAGAAAGTAAAGACTAAGTTAGATGAATCTAAGATTGAATTTGAAAGATTTTCAGCAATCGATGGCAATAATATCTATGCAACTAATTCTCAAAGTAATTTGACTTTATCAGGTGAGTTTCTGAAGAATCACACGATGAGGGTAGGAAAAACAAAACATCAAATAAATTGTAATAATGACTCAGATAATCCAATTAGATTTGAGCTCTACAATCCGCAGACATCAGGATGGGTACCTGGTGAAATAGGTCTGTGGTGTAGTAATATTGCAATTTGGCGCGCTGCAAAGAAAGAAGGATTCAAGCATATAGTCATTTTTGAAGATGATATAAATATAAAAAAACCAGCAACTTTGAATCATCTAATTAATTCATTTATCGGTGAATTGCCCGATGATTATGACATTGCTTTTTTGAGTGTTTTAGGCAATACAAAGCATCATATGAAAGTCCCGGGTACAAAATGTGTGATGCAAGTACAAAATCGTACATGGCAGTATGAATATGGTTCTCATGCAGTAGTCTATAGCCAGAGAGCCATTGATAAATTATTATCAGTTACGTTAATTGATAATGCTTTAGATGCTTATTTTTTTAATCATAATGTCGGAAATGGAGCATATGATGATATGCATTTTTTGGAGGTATATACTTCATGTCATAAGAGTTTTCTTGCTCCATTAGCTGGGACAGTTTCTGAAATGGGTAGATATAACGCACAGGAGTTGGAATGAATATTGAGCGCTCAAATATAATTGATAATCTTCGATTATATAAGCAAAACTACCAAGATAAAAGCGACTCTCATAGATGTTTTGATGATCACAGGTCTAGGAATGTTTTAAAAGCGATGGGCCTCAATCCTAATGCAAATATCAAGCAAATTTATGATCTAAAATTAAATAGTGATTTAGCACCAAAAAAACCAATTCCACATTTGCTTCACCAAGTTTGGGTTGGTATGGCCGATGACGACGGTAATGTACCTCTTATGGGTAAAAATTATGAGAAGAACTTGCTCAATAATTTTATGCATTTTGATGAAAGCTGGAAAATTTATTTCTGGACTAATAATGCATATTCTATTCCTGAACAAATAAAAAATCACCCTCAGGTAGAGTTGAAATTTTATGATCAGGAATTCAATGAGCTGCAGAGTTACTTTAACATTTTGTCGAAAAATAAAGGTTTATTATCATTACTCTCAAATGTTGTTAGAGCTAAAAGCCTCATGGAGTATGGGGGCGTGTATTTTGATATAGATTATAAATTATGTAGAAAAATTGATGGGCTTATCGAGAAATATGATTTTATCCTTGGACAAGACTCCAAAATAAATATTTATGCGGGAAATGCTTTCATAGCGGGCCACCAAAATCATCCAGTCATAAGTGAGTATTTTACTACAATGATTAATAATTTTTCTAAGGAGACTGCTAGTATTATAGCAGCAAATTCTTGTCATTTTATTAATTGGCGTTTCTTAGGTTTTGGACCACCTTCTTTGACTTTTGCATTTTTAAAGAAAGCATTTGAAGATGATAATAAAGATGTAGTACTTGGTTGGGGCATCTTGCTGGATTATAGAAGAGAGCCGGGATAAGATGTAGCTTCGGCTGATTTTTGTGAAAAATTACCAGCGAATTTTTATGGTAATGATCCTATGAAAGGTGATTGGACTGGAATGAGTGGTCAAATTGAAGCTTTGGGCGATCTATATACCTGTGTGAATTAAATCTGCAAGACTGATTTATTGAGCATTAACTTATTTTTAATCATTCGCTATTAACCTTTCACTTTGCTCATTTAAATTAGAAGTCGAGCAAGCGCGCGAGGTATGATGAAAACTAAAAATCTGACGATAGATATTAAAGCAATAAAAGCAAATTATGCTTTACTGGAAGATGTCGGTTTAGCAAAGAAGTTGCTTGCTGCAAATTTTTTTACCCTTAGAGACTTTCAGGATTTTCTAAGCTCGGTGCCTAGCCCTCTCAATGAAGAAAATTTCGAAGAACATCAGCAAAATCTCATTGCGCAAATTGATGCTATATATAGCGCGATAAGAGGGGCGAGAGATAGTGAGGGTTTGGCTGGTTATAAGCCAGATAGAAGAGATGACTTTAGCAATACTAAGGCTAAGCTGAAAGTTATTCGTTCTACTCTGGACACTTTTGGAACATTTAAAAAATGGTATGATGATTATCATGCTGAGCTATCTAGACAAAGCGGGCGTGATATCAGAAGTGAGTCGCAGCTTGATAATTTTGTGGTGCATATTGGAGCTGATAAATTTAAAGTAGGTGATTATATCAAAGCTATAAGACTTGCTCCAAATGGTAAAGATTCTCATGCGGATGATTTTACCATGATTGCTGGGCTTTTAAAAGCTGAGCCATTTTCTATGCATGAGCGTGATGTGGATTTTGTTTTGGGATATGTAAATCAAGAAAATTTTATTGCCAATTTATCAACTGCGCTTATCGGACATGGTATAACTACAGGTGGAATGTTCTTTAGTGGAAAGTGGGGTCTTGCAGAAAATAGGGAGAAAAGATCAATAAATTTATATCTAGATACTGATGGAAGGTTGGGCAGAATTGAGACTCTTGTCGGACACAGGGCTATTCCTAATAATCGTAGGAGTGGTGGTATAGAGGTGGATTTTATTGAAGAGATGCAATTCTCACATGGTTTAATAAATGCAAGAAGAGTGACTATTTCTTCGGAAAAACCATTTACAGTGCCTGTTGAGCTTATTAATTTACCAGAGTGTTTGGTTTATGTTAGAGAGCCTGGGATAATGGATAAAATTAAAGATGTTTTTTCTAGGGCGATAAAAAGATTACAAGCAAAAATGGTGGGACTGCGTAAAAAACCGCTGGAGCGTGAGGCTGTCTCTGCAATAGATGCAAAGCTCCTATCTACTCCTACGCTCTCAGCGAGTCGAGTTCAAGCAGGGGCTACAAGTAAAGGGAAGTCATCACCAATGGCAGGTCCTAGGGGCGGAGCAAAAACTCATCCTAGGGTAAATACTTCTGGGTCACCAGGCCAGCTGGGTAGATAATTAATCTTTTATTAGTCTTCTTTAATTAAGCTACTCATTCCAGTATCTAGTAAGAGAGAAGAGCTAGTGAATAAAAAATTAGTTATAGAATATCTGAATAAGCTTAAAGCCCAACCCAAGAAATTTTGGTATATAGTGGCTCTTGCTATTATATTACTCATTGGTATTTTTAGGTTTTTCCGCACGGATCACAAGCAGGAAAATTTAGCGGTGGTGGAAGTGGTTGCGGCGGTTAGGAAAGATTTTGCTAATGTGGTAAGTTTTTCAGGAAAAACTCAGGCTTATAATTCAGTAAATCTCGTCTCACAAGTCACGGGTCAAATTACCGCTATTAATTTTACGCAAGGGGCCTTAATCAAACAAGGAGAGGTTCTTTTTGAAATTGATTCTCAGCAATATATTGCAAATCTGCAAATAGCTCAGGCTCAACTTGCTAAAGACTCTGCTCAATTAGCCATAGCTGAGAAGGATTTTGAGAGGTATAAGGGGTTAAATTTACAAAAATATGTCTCTGATAAACAGTTTGATCAAGCAAAAGCCAATAAAGCAAGCTTACAGGCGGCAGTTGATGCTGATAAAGCTGGAATTGCAAATGCTCAATTAATGCTTGAAGATTGCTTTATTAAGGCGCCGGTGGATGGAATTGCTGGGCAAGTTAGCGTCACTAAGGGTAATATAGTTCAAGCAAATGTTTCGGACCCAATTACTACCATCATGGAGATTTCTCCTATTTATATAGTCTTTGATGTTGATAGCAGGAATTTCAGCCTTCTAAGAAAAAATCCAGATATTAAGCAATTGCCTATAGTTGTTGAGACTGAATCGGGGCAGGTAATAAAAGATGCAAAAATTTCTTTCATCAATAATGATATTAATTCAGCAACTGGGAGCGTTACGGTTAAGGCTCTATATGATAATAAGGATTATTCTCTTTGGGCAAATCAATATGTGAAAATTATGGTTACGATGAGCATAAATAAAGATGCTATTATTGTGCCGGTAACTGCTGTTTTGCAAAATCAAAAAGGCTATTATGTATTCGTGATTGATGAGAAAAATATTGCTCATATGAAACAAGTATCTATCGGAATACAGGATGATAAATCCACTGAGATTTTATCGGGAATCGATGAGGGTGAAATGGTTGTAACTAGCGGACAGCTCAGGATCAGTGAAGGAGTGGGGGTTCAGCTGATTAATGAGGGGATAGGTAAAAAGTGAATATTTCGAGCTTTTTTATTAATCGACCAGTTTTTACAACTTTACTCAGCCTGAGCTTTGTGATTTTTGGTTTCTTTGGCTATAATAAACTACCAGTTGGTGTTTTGCCTGATATTGATTTTCCGGTCATTCAAGTAACGGCTAGTATGCCGGGCGCGAGCCCTGAAACAATGGCGGCAACTGTTGCTCTTCCTCTTGAGAAGCAACTATCTAATATTGATGGAATTGATTCGATGAATTCAGTCAGTAGTATGGGCACCACTACTATTACAATTCAATTTAGTTTGGATAGATCAATTGATGGAGCTGCGCTTGATGTGCAATCAGCTATTTCAGCATCAATGAAGAATTTGCCAACTACTCTGCCAAATCCTCCAACTTTTCAAAAGATAAATCCGGCGATGGTGCCAATAGTTTATATGGCCTTAACATCAGATACAATGAAGCTCTCAGATATTGATTATTTCGCGACTAATATACTTGCTCAGAGAATATCAAGCATATCCGGAGTTGCGCAAGTACAAGTTCTGGGCTCGCAAACTTATGCTCTTAGAGTGCAATTAGATCCAAGTAAATTGAAACAAGTGAATATTGGCATTGATGAAGTGAAAAACATAATTTCTGCAAATAATTCACTATTGCCTCAAGGTGCAATTTATGGCAGTGAGCATTTTGCTACAATTAATATACCCGGAATTTTGGGTTCAGCTCGAGAATATGATAATTTTATTTTAGCTTATAAAAAGGACTCACCAATTTATTTGCAAGATGTTGGGAAGGTAATTGATAGTGTGGCTAATAATAAAGTAGCAACATTTAATAATGGCAAACAAATAATTGCTATTGCTGTTCAGCGGCAACCAAATACCAATACTGTAGAAATTATTGATAATATCAAAAAAATGCTGCCGCTAATTAAGGCTGAAATTCCTCAAGGGTTGAATATTCGAATAGTTGTGGATTCTTCAATTTCAATTCTAGAATCATTATCTGATGTAAAGCAAACCATGGCTATAGGGTTGGTTTTAGTGGTGCTGGTTATATTTATGTTTTTGCAAAATGCCCGCAGTACTATCATTCCTTCGGTGGTGATGCCAATTACCCTGATTGGAACTTTCGCAATAATGTATTATTTTGGCTATAGCATTGATAATATTTCTTTGCTGGCTTTAACGCTGAGCATTGGTTTTATTATTGATGATTCAATTGTGGTGATCGAAAATATTAATCGTCACATGGAAATGGGTAAAAGCAGATTAGAAGCGGCATTATGTGGCAGCAATGAAATAGTTTTCACTATCATATCGATGAGTGCGTCGCTAATAGCAGTATTTTTGCCGCTGCTATTTATGGGAGGAGTTATTGGTCGGCTATTTCATGAATTTGCAGTTATTATCTGCGCAACAGTGGCAATTTCAGGGATTGTAGCGCTCAGCTTGTCGCCAATGCTATGCAGTCTTTATCTGCAAAAGCGCGATGAGAAAAAGCAGCATGCTCGAAGGTTCGACCGCTTTTTCGCTTATATTACCGATCAATATAAAGCTACACTTGTAATTAGCTTGAAGAGAAAGCGCATTTCGATAATTATTTTTATCGCTACAATTTTTCTAACCTTGATATTTTTCAAGCTGGTGCATAAAGGATTTATTCCAGATTCTGATTCGGGTAAAATTTTTGGTTCAACTGAAGCTCTGCAAAATGTATCTTTTGAAGGCATGCTTGATCAGCAGCAAAAGCTCGATAAGGTTTTCCTCGCCAATCCACATATAAGGGACTATTTCTCAATTATAGGTATTTCCAATAGTAATCCATCAATGAATATTGGAACCATCTATGCGGTACTTAAGCCTCGCCATGAAAGGCCAGCTTCTTTTGAGATTATTAGTGATTTGCGTAAGCGCCTGAGAGAAATACCAGGTATTAATGTTTATTTGCAAAATATTGCAACTATTACTATTGGTGGTCTTCGAACTAAGAGCTTATATCAATTCACCATGCAAAGCACTGATCAGGTGGGCCTATATGATTTTACCGCTAATATGCTTGATAAGCTTAAAGGTGCGAAAAGTTTGGTGGATGTTTCATCTGATATGCAGCTTGCTCAACCGACGCTCAATATCGTTATAAATCGGGATAAAGCAACTATGTACGGGCTAACCATTGCTGACATTCAAAATGCATTATATCTTGGGTTTGCCCAGTCACAAATTTCTACTATTTATACTCCCACTGCTCAATATCAAGTGATTATTGAGCTGGAGCCCAAGTATCAAAGGACTGCTGATTCGCTAAGTCAAATCTATATTAAATCATCCAGTGGAGCAATGGTGTCTCTGGCTTCAATTAGTACAGTCCAGAATGTTGTTGGGCCGCTCACAATTTCACATTCAGGGCAAATACCCGCCACTACTTTATCTTTTAATCTAGCTGAGGGTCATTCACTCAGTCAGGCAGTGGGTGAAGTGCAGAAAGCCGCGAAAGAATTAAACATGCCGGCTAATATTATTGCTGATTTTCAAGGAACTGCCAAAGCTTTCCAAAGCTCAGCAAGCAGTCTTGGTGGGCTTTTGCTGCTGGCGATACTTGTGGTATATATAGTACTTGGTATGCTCTATGAAAGCTTCATTCATCCACTGACAATTCTTGCAGGACTGCCCTCTGCCGCACTTGGCGCATTATTTTTTCTTTGGCTTTTTGGCAAAGATCTAGATCTTTATGGTTTTGTTGGCTTGATAATGCTAATCGGGATCATTAAGAAAAATGCAATTATGATCATTGATTTTGCTTTGGTGACGAAAAGAGAAAAAGGGCTTTCTTCGGAAGAGGCAATTTTTGAAGCATCTTTAACTCGCTTTAGACCGATAATAATGACTAGTCTTGCAACCATCATGGGCGCAATGCCAATTGCTGTAGCTTATGGGCCGACAGGGCACGAGCGATCCTCTTTGGGTATTGCTATAGTTGGTGGTTTGGTGGTTTCTCAGTTAATTACTTTATACCTAACGCCGGTGGTATTTTTATATTTAGAGTCATTTAGTAATTGGCTGTTAGCTAAATTACCAAATCAAAAAAGATAAGTTTATAATAAAGCTCTATCCCAAAGAATTATTAAACCCATCATTTTTTATAACTTTGTTTTTTAGTTCGCTAATCAACTTGAGTTCTGTTATCCTCACCCCAAAAATAAGATGAGAATAGATGACTATTTGTGAAACTATGATGCAATTTATTGAAAATATTGCAGATAAAGGAAGGTTAGTTGCTTTTGATGTGGGTGTGAGCAAAATTGGAGTGGCAATATCAGATCCCACCAGAATAATATCTTCACCTCATGATATTTTTATTCGAATAAATTTAAAAAAAGATGTGAATAAAGCTATTTCATATATTAAAGCTTACGATGTGGTTGGAGTGGTAATTGGTTTGCCTTTAAATTTAAAAGGTGAGGATGGTGACTCTGCTCAAGTCGCCAGGACTTTTGCAGCCAAGCTCAGTAAAGAATGTAAGCGCCCAATTTTTCTTCAGGATGAAAGGTTCACTTCAAAACAGTCGCAAAAAGTTATGGGTGAGTATGGTATGTCAAAAATAAAAAAGGCAGCAGTGGAAGATAAAATTGCAGCAAGTTTTATTCTTCAGGCAGTGATAGTCCAGCTCAATCCTCTAGATAGTGAATGAAGTTGCGTCCTGGCGCATCAATTTTGCAAGTCTCGCATTCACGCACTAAATGTAAGCTTGCGCAATCGCTAGAAAATTAATTCTCCAGGACACAACTTGATTCACTATTCAAAATCTAATTTTTGCGATTTGTAGTGAAAACCTGCTATTAACTTTTTATTAGCAATTTATAGATAGATTAGGGTAGTTCCATATTGGGGTTGTCATAGTGGCAAAATCTGACCAAACTGATTATGCAAGGTTTTATGAAGTTTTGAAAAAAGCGACCGATAGTTATCAACGAGGCCTAGATAAGGTTGTCGCTATGAACCTCGCGCACGAAGATGAGATTTATCGTCTAAAGCAAGAGCTGAGTAGAAGTAGAGAGGTAATTGGTTATCTAAAACAGGTGCAGTCTGGCCTATCAACTTCGAGAGAAGATGTGAATAAGCGTCTTAGTCAGATTTTAGGTGTAGACTTGCCGACCTCTGATCAGAATATAAAGCGTAAATCAGCTGTGAAGCCGACTATTGGCAAAAGTCCTTCTGGGCATAAAAATCGCTAATTAGAAGCTTATTAGTCTTGCAAAACAGTAATTTGCTTTAGAAGATTTGATGCCTCATTCCTTAATAATGTAACTATAAATATAGTTTACTCGGTCTTCCTGTTAAGTTTTTCAACTGAGATTGCTATATAGTTAAAAAATCATTCTATAATAGTGTTAGAAAGTGAATAATGCTGAGCAATTGTTGCAAAAAATACTTAATTAGTTAAGTTTTACCAATCAATTCCGCTGAGCAGTAAATTATTTTTTGTTAATTGATATTATTGCCACACTACTTATAGTATCAAAACTCCTGACCTTTTGTGTTTAAATTATTCACAAAATTACTCACAATTTTTGGTAAACGCTTGATCCTCAAAGGTTTTTGGATTGAGAGTCTTTAGTTGGTAAAAGATTAATTTTAACACAATATATAGCATTAATAATTTGTTAACCCACTATATATATTAGTTTTGTATAGACACGGCTTAATTTTTTATATTAGAATAGAGCTAGTAAATAGATGAAGTTTGTATTTAAGGAGAAGAGATGCACAGCAGAAAGTTCGAAATAAAAATTAATCAATCCAGAGATAAATTATTAACGGATTTTGGTAAAGCAATGTTGATCGATAGATACCTAATGGAAGGAGAGTCGTTTCAAGATTTGTTTGCAAGAGTCTCCTCGTTTTATGCTGATGATGCACAACATGCCCAAAGATTATATGATTATATAAGTCAGATGTGGTTTATGCCAGCGACTCCAGTGCTTAGTAATGGTGGTACAAGTAGAGGCTTGCCCATATCATGCTTTTTAAATGAAGTTCAAGATAGTCTAGATGGTATTTCAGATAAATGGACTGAAAATGTTTGGCTTGCTGCTCGTGGTGGTGGAATTGGGACCTATTGGGGAAATGTGAGATCAATCGGAGAGCCGGTTAAAACCAATGGTAAGACTTCTGGGATTATTCCTTTTATTAAAGTGCAAGACTCACTATGCTTGGCTATCTCTCAAGGAAGCTTAAGGAGAGGAAGCGCAGCAGTTTACTTGCAAATAGATCATCCGGAAATTGAAGAATTTATTGATCTTAGAAGACCAACAGGCGGTGATCCAAATCGTAAGGCTCTTAATATTCATCATGGGGTGGTGATTACTGATGATTTTATGCATGCAGTAGAAAAAGGGGAAGATTGGAATTTGATCAGTCCTCATAGTAAAGAGGTGATTTCTACTGTAAGAGCTAGAGATCTATGGATAAAGATACTCACTACGAGAGTGGAAACAGGGGAACCTTATATGCTCTTTATTGATCATGTTAACAAGTCACTATCTGAGCATCAAAAAAAGCTTGGTTTGAAAGTTAAAATGTCAAACCTATGTAGCGAAATAACTCTGCCCACTGGTATAGATCATCTTGGAAATGATAGAACTGCAGTTTGTTGCTTATCATCACTCAATCTTGAATGTTATGACCAATGGTCAGAAGATAAACAAGTAATTCCTGATGTGATGCGTTTCTTGGATAATGTTCTTCAAGATTTTATTGATACCGCGCCCGATTCAATGTCAAGTGCTAAATATTCAGCAATGAGAGAGAGAAGCGTTGGTCTTGGAGTTATGGGTTTACATTCATTTTTGCAGCAAAAAATGGTTCCAATTGAATCAGTAATGGCAAAAGTATGGAATAAAAAAATATTTGAACATATTAAAGCTGAAGTAGATAAGGTTTCAATAGAGCTTGCGCAAGAAAAAGGCCCATGCCCTGACGCTGCTGATTGCGGCGTTATGGAGCGCTTTAGTAACAAGATGGCAATTGCACCTACTGCTTCTATTTCGGTTATATGCGGAAATTCATCACCAGGAATTGAGCCATATGCTGCTAATTGCTTTGTGCAAAAAACTTTATCCGGCTCTTTTACGGTTAAAAATAAAAATCTTGAAAAGTTGCTTGAAGAAAAAGGCAAGAATAATGCACAGATTTGGTCTTCAATCGCCACTCATGAGGGCTCAGTACAGCAGCTAGACTTTTTATCTGCGATTGAGAAAGATGTGTTTAAAACCGCAATGGAAGTTGATCAAAGATGGATAGTTGATTTAGCTTGTGATCGCGCTCCTTTTATTTGTCAGGCTCAGTCTTTGAACATATTCGTGCCATCAAACATCAATAAGGCAGAATTGCATAAATTGCATTTTGATGGCTGGAAGAAAGGTTTGAAATCTTATTATTATAGTCGCTCGCGATCAATGCAAAGATCTGATAAAGTATCACATGCTGTAAATGAAGTTTCAATTGAAGAATCATTAAGACAGGCAGCAGAAAATCAAGAAGCTGATGCAAGTAAATATGAAGAATGCTTGTCTTGTCAGTAAAATATAAAGAATATTCAGGAGAAAAATATGTCGTTATTAGATGCAAAACCAATTTATAAACCATTTATGTATCCATGGGCTTATGAGGCTTGGAAAAGACAGCAAGAATTACATTGGCTGCCAGAAGAAGTGCCTCTTGCTGATGATGTGCAAGATTGGAAAAAAAAGCTTTCGGCTGGAGAGAAGCATCTTCTAACACAGATTTTTAGGTTTTTTACTCAAGCGGATATTGAGGTAAATAATTGCTACATGAAGCGCTATTCTCAGGTATTTCAGCCAACTGAAGTACAGATGATGCTAGCGGCATTTTCAAATATGGAAACGATTCACATCGCAGCTTACTCGCATTTGCTTGATACTATTGGCATGCCTGAAACCGAATATCAAGCATTCCTGAAATACAAGGAAATGAAAGATAAATACGATTATATGCAAAAATTTGGAGTCGGTGATAAAAAATCAATCGCCATTACTTTAGCGGTGTTTGGAGCTTTTACAGAGGGCCTACAGCTCTTTGCTTCTTTTGCTATTTTAATGAATTTCCAGCGCTTTAATAAAATGAAAGGTGTTGGTCAAATAGTTGCCTGGTCAGCGCGTGATGAAACATTGCATACAATTTCTATCATTAAGTTGTTTAGGACCTTTATTCTAGAAAATCCAGAAGTCTGGACCGAAGAATTAAGAGGTGAGCTTTATGAGGCTTGCGCAACGATCGTGCACTTTGAAGATGCTTTTATTGAACTGGCTTTTGAAGTTGGGGATGTTGAGGGACTAACTGCTAGAGAAGTCAAAAAATATATTAGATATATTGCTGATCGTAGGCTTAAACAGCTAGGGCTTAAAGAAATCTATATGGTTGATATCAATCCTTTGCCTTGGATGGACGAGATTCTTAATGGAGTTGAGCATACTAATTTCTTTGAAAATAGACCAACTGAATATTCAAAATCAGCAACTGAGGGATCTTGGGAAGATGTGTTTCCTGGTGCGGAGTCTGAGCTAGCCGATTAATCGATTAGGCTTCTTGGATTGTGCGTTAGATCAAAGCTTGGCCCCATTTTATGGGGCTGAGTTTTTTTTAATGACGAAGGGGAGAGGTGGATCTTGAGCGTGAGCGTTTTAACCGACTTGTATGGGTGCCTTCTCTTGTAGGTGGAATGGCTGATGGTTGATCGTCCATGATACTAGCTATGTGCTTTTGGCCTCTTGCTACTGCTTCATCCGCTTTGTGATTTGGTTTTATAATTGATTTTACTGATGAAATAATAGATCGAGCAGCAGCGCGCACATGATAGAAGCTAGTTCCAAGACATATAGCTCCAGATGCTATGCCAATAATTCCACCTAGAGGAGCAGTGAAAGCAGTGAGTGTGAAGACTCCTGCAAAGGCTAAGCCATAAGATGTGGCTTTGCCAATCAACACTTCAAAACTTCCCATTAGTGAAATTTTATTCCTATCGTTTTTATAAGCATTCTCAAGCAGAGTCCTACATGTTCTTTTTTTATCTTCTGCCCAAGGGAGGTATTTGGGGTGATAACTGTCAGTGGTGCTTGTAATGGCGGCAAAAAAATATCGTAATCCATCAGGCACAGCGCAAACCCCGCAAGCCAAATGCGTCAATGATAGGCCAATAATTCCTTTGATTGTATCTCCAAACCTTGCCATATTTGCTTCCTTCTGAAAACTCTAGAATATCAATAATAAGTTAATTTCTAATAAAATTCGTTAAATAATGTTAGTGTTTGGCAATAATTCTTTCATATCTTTTGCCATTGCCAAGAGATACTAAAACTTCCCATCCACATGTATTTGCGGCACTAGCCAAATCATTTATTTTTGCATTTGGGCCAAGGATTTCAACTGGCGCGCCTTCATAGAGAAGAGAATCTGGTATTTCAGTTACATCTATGATTATACAATCCATAGAGATAGTGCCGACAATAGGCGCTTTATAATCTTCAATAAAGCAATATCCTTTCTCGCTAAAGCTGCGAAGGTAGCCATCTGCATAGCCAATGCTTACTAGGGCTAATTTTCTGCCTTTTTTAGCTAATATAGTAGCGTCATAGCCAACGTATGAGTCTTCCTTGATAATTCTCACTTGTGAAATTGTAGAGTAATATTCGGTAATTTCTTCTACAAAAGGAATATCTTTGAAGCCGGGAATAAATCCAAAAAGTAGTGCGCCAGGTCTAACTAAATCAAAATGATATTCCTCACCCAAAAATAAACCAGCCGAATTTGAAAGGCTATATTTTAGGCTAGGGTAAAGCTCTTTCAGCTTGAGCATTTTTGTAAGTTGAGATTTATTCTGAGGATGATTTTCGTTCTCGCTACAAGCCAAATGTGACATTACATATTTTATCTCGAGCTTAGCATTAATGTGCGATAAATTATTTTGAAAATATTCAACTAAATCGTGATAATCAATACCAGATCTAGTCATTCCTGTGTCAACCTGAATAACAATTGGAAATTTAGTGGCTTTCTTCATCGCAAAGTTAAGCCATAATTCAAGCTGGTTTATAGTATTTACTACCGGGACTATATTATGATTCTGGAACAGTGATTCCTCGCCAGCATATATACCATTATAGACAAAAACCTCATCAGTTATGCTATTGGCTCGTACTTTTAGTGCTTCATCAAGAGTGAAGACAAAAAACTTATTGCACCCAGCTTCAGATAAAGAGTCGGCAATATCTTCAACGCCTAGTCCGTAGCCATTAGCTTTGATGGTTGCGGCAACTTCAACATTTTTCCCAACAAATTCTCTAATATTATCATAGTTCTTGGCGAGCTTGAGCAAATCAACTATTAAGGTATTACGTATTCTAATTCCAGATAAGTTCATATATTATTTTCCTACTTTGGCAAAGTTAGTAAATTTTGTGGTATTATGATCAAAATGAAGTTTGATGTTGCCAACAGGTCCATTCCTGTGTTTTGCTACAATTATCTCGGTTACATTCATTACGTCTTCCATTTGCATCTGCCATTTTTCATGTTCTGCTGTATCTTCTTTTGGCTGCTTCCTAATTAAGTAGTAGTCCTCTCTATAAATAAACATCACAACGTCAGCATCTTGCTCAATACTACCAGATTCTCTCAAATCAGATAATAATGGCCTTTTATCTTCTCTTTGTTCAACGGCTCTGGATAATTGAGAAAGGGCAATGACTGGTACGTTTAACTCTTTGGCAAGGGCCTTGAGTCCTTGGGTAATTTCGGAAATTTCTTGAACCCGACTAGCTTCACTTGCTTTGCTTGATCCCCGCATTAACTGAAGATAATCGATTAAAATTAGACCAAGATTGCATCTTTTTGCTAGTCTTCTTGCCCTGGTTCTCAAAGCAGAAATAGAAAGGGAAGGAGTGTCATCTATATAAAAAGGCATTGAGCCTAGCTCTTTACTAGCTAAAATAATTTTTGAAAAGTCACTTTCAGTGATGTGACCTGTCCTAATTTTGCTAGAATTAATAGATGAGATAGTTGAAAGTAAGCGAGTTGCTAATTGCTCGGCTGACATTTCTAGAGAAAAATACCCAACACTTTTCGGAGCTTGATCTGCTGGAGATTTCTTAACCAAAAACTGGCAGCTGTTTAAAGCAAAATTTACTGACAGAGCTGTTTTACCCATCGAAGGCCTAGCAGCTAAAATAATCAGATCTGAATTTTGAAATCCGCCAAGCAAGGCATCTACATCGATAAACCCAGAGGAAATACCAGTTACTTCGTCTTTATTTTTATATGCAGCTTGGGCCTTTTTTAGGGCCTCATCAAGCGAAATTTTGATTGGAGCGAAACTAGCAGCGCTTTTTACAGTGCCATCAAGGGTGAAGAGGCTGTTTTCAGCATGTTCAATCTGTTGGTTTGCACTAAGTTCGATCTCTTTATCATAGGCATCATTGACAATATCATATCCAATCGTAATTAGTTTGCGTCTAATGGCTAGGTCAGCAATTATTCTTGCATAGTCCACTACATTAATTACGTTGGCAGCAAGAGACGCCAATCGCCCAAGATACCCACCACCTTCAGCTTCTTTTAGAGCTTCATCTTTATCAAATTGATTTTTTAAGGTTACCGGATTAGCAACCATCCCTTTATCCAGAGTTGTGAGAATAGCTTCGTAAATTCTGCTATGAACAGGATTAAAGAAATCTGGCGATTCAATCACGCCGCTCACCTTGTAAATAAGCTCATTATTCACCAAGAAATTACCAAGTAAAATCTGCTCAGCCATAGTATTAGAGGGGAGTTCCCTATAAGCGATTGAGCTATCTTGATTTATGCTTAGCATTTGTGGGTCATTATTGTGCAGTTTTGTCATTAAGGCTCATATCAATATCGATATGCTGATTATATTATTTATTTATCATTTTGTCATTAGCCTTCTTGCGCAGTTAGTCACAAATTAGATAAAAAATAATTTATTAACTTATTTTTAATATTGTTGAGGTAATAATTAGATTAGTTAGATTAGTGGAATAAAAAATGTTTGCTCAAAAAGCTCTGTCAAATTTTCAAAAATTTAGAAATGTCGTTAAGGCAATATATTACTCAATTGCTTTGATCATAGGTCTAATGCTTGGAATATTTTCAGGGATGTTAGCTGGTTTTTCTTCTAATCGGGCATATGATGTGCTAGGTATATTTTCCTCAATTTACATTACATCTACTCCTGTTGTTATTTTACTGGGGCTTTTTTATTTATTAAAATTGATGTTTGGTAATCTTGGCCTGATCTCATTGATTGAAAAATCAATTTACCGAGCAGTGGGACGGATTGAGGGCTATCAAGAATTTGCTGGTGAGCGAGAAAATAAATTTATGTTGAAGAATTTTAGTGAGAATTACTCACATTTTGCAAAATGGACGCTCAGATCAATCTTATTTGTTGTTGGTATAACAACTTGTGTACCATTTTTTACTGCTAGTGCTATGACAGTAGCAACAATGCCAGCGCCAACGATTATTGCTTTTAATATGTTGATACTTGGCACTATCATTCCACTTTTACTTAGTACTTTACTATGTGAAGCAATAATATATTCCATCTACCGAGTTAAAAAAACGATCACTAGAGTTGAAGTTGTTAATAGCTGTCTAATCAAATAAATTCGATACGTGTCTATTTTTTATTTGGCCAACCAGGCAATAACCCAGTTATTTTTATTCTTAGTATGAAGAAGTTTCATTCCTTGTGCAAGATGAGCTTCTATTACGGAACCAGCTTGATCGGTTAAAAATCCAGCAAGTATCGCATTTCCACCTTTATTTAGGTTTTTAGCTAAGTCTGGTGCCATTAGGATAAGGGGTCTTGCGAGAATATTGGACAAGATTAAATCATAAGGCCCTAAAGCG
>Ga0214919_10004862_pt1 | contig 19335 bp, 20 predicted proteins | sample LL1503_MetaG_FD_177994 | JGI IMG/M metagenome (GOLD analysis project Ga0214919, IMG submission 177994) | Freshwater microbial communities from Lake Lanier, Atlanta, Georgia, United States - LL-1503 | ecosystem: Environmental > Aquatic > Freshwater > Lake | place: USA: Georgia | collected...
CGAGGCCGCCGTACTCGCCGCGAAAGACCGTCTCGCCGTGACCGTGTTTCGCCCGTCGGTGGTGTTCGGGCCGGAAGACGGCTTTCTTAACCTCTTTGCCACCCTGTTGCGCCTTTTCCCGGTGATGCCCCTGGGTTCACCCAACGCGCGGTTTCAGCCGGCCTATGTCGGCGATGTGGCGCGCGCGTTCGTGGCTGCCCTCGCCGATCGCAGCAGCCGCGGCAAGACCTACGACCTTGTCGGGCCGCGCGTCTATACGCTGCGCGAACTGGTCGCTTATACCGGCCGGGTGATCGGCTGTGAGCGCCCTATCATCGGTCTGGGCAAGGTCCTCTCCGGCGCCCAGGCGTTCGGAATGGGCCTGGTACCCGGGTCGCCGCTGACGCTCGATAACGTGCGTTCAATGGAGCGCGACAGTGTCAGCGCGGCCGCGTTGCCCTTCGGCATAGCGCCGACCGCGCTCGAAGCCGTGGCACCGTCCTATCTGGCCGGGGTGTTGCCGCGCTCGCGGTTTAATTTCTTTCGTATTCGCGCCGGAAGATAGCAGGCGCATGCGGCTGCAACTCGTTATCGCCAACAAAAACTACTCGTCCTGGTCGATGCGGCCCTGGATTGCGCTGCGTCAGTCGGGCATCGCGTTTGAGGAGGTGCAGCTCAAGTTCGCCGACGACGCGAAGGTCCGCGGCATCGATGCCTATGCCTCCCCGAACGGGCAGGTCCCGCTGCTGCTGATCGATGGTGCGCCGGTGTGGGACTCGCTCGCCATTTGCGAAACGCTTGCCGAGCTGCATCCGCAAAAAGGCCTGTGGCCGGCGGATGTGCGCGCGCGCCAGCTGGCGCGTGCCGCCTGCGCTGAAATGCACGGTGGTTTTCGCAACTTGCGCGCTGCCATGCCAATGAATATCCGCGCGTCATATCCGGGCAAGGGCGTGAACGCCGAAGTACAGCGCGACATCGACCGTATTTGTGTGCTCTGGCAAACCTGCCGTGAGCAACGCGAAGGCGCCGGCGACATGTTGTTCGGCGCTTTTTGCGCGGTCGACGCTTATTTCGCACCCGTGGTCATGCGCTTCATGACCTATGCCGTGGCCTTACCGGAAGAGGCGTTGCGCTATTGCGACGCCGCGCGCAAGCTCGCCGCCGTACGCGAGTGGATGGACGGTGCGCGCGCCGAGACGGAGTTCGTGCCGGCCGATGAACCCTATGCGTGACTGGTGTAATCAGGGTTCGCACTGGCGCCGCACGACAGCGGCATTCGCATGAATATTTTCGAGGTCGGCGGGGCGGTCCGCGACCGGCTGCTCGGTTTGCCGGTAAAAGACCACGATTATGTGGTGGTCGGCGCAACACCGGAAGAGATGCTCCGCCTGGGTTATCTGCCGGTGGGCAAGGACTTTCCGGTGTTTCTGCACCCGCAAACGCGCGAGGAATACGCCCTTGCCCGCACCGAGCGCAAGACCGCGCCTGGTTACAAGGGTTTTCAGGTCTACGCAGCGCCGGATGTGACGTTGGAGCAAGACCTTTCCAGGCGCGATTTCACCATCAATGCCATCGCCTGCAATGCCGAGGGCGGGCTGATTGATCCTTACGGCGGTGTGGCAGACTTGAAGGCCGGGGTGTTGCGCCATGTCGGGGCGGCGTTTGCCGAAGACCCGGTGCGTATTTTGCGCGGCGCGAGATTTGCCGCGCGGTTCGGTTTCAATATTGCGCCTGAAACTCTCGCGTTGATGCGCAGCATGGCGAGCTCAGGCGAAGTTGATGCGTTGGTGCCCGAACGTGTCTGGCAGGAGCTGGCCAAAGGTTTGATGGAGGACGCGCCTCTGCGCATGTTTGAAGTGCTGGCCGAATCGGGCGCGTTTGCCGCGATCCTGCCGGAGGCCGCAGCGCACGCCGCCGATCCCTTGCCAGCATTGCGCGGCCTTGAACAGGCTGTGCGGCGCAAGCTGCCCCTGCCGGTACGCTTCGCTTGTTGTGCCATCGGCCTTGGAGGCGATGCAGTGCCGGCGCTGGCACAACGCGTCAGGGCGCCGGGGGAATGCCGTGACCTTGCGGTGCTGGGAGCAAATCTGAAAGCGCGTATTGCCGCGGCCGGCACCGCCGATGCCGCCGGTCTTTTGACTTTGATGCAGGCGGGTGACGCGTTCCGGCGACCGGAGCGATTTGGCAGCCTGCTCGATGTCTGTGAGTGCGAGCTGGCGCGCCCTGATGCAACATCGAATCGTACGCCGTCAAAATGGCCCGCGCGCGCGCGCATTGAACGCGCGGTGGCTGCCGCATCGGCTGTCGATGCCGGCGCGATTGCAAAGTCTGGCGCTGCGACAGATATCCCAATCCGCGTTCAGGCGGCGCGCCTCGCCGCCGTCGATGCCGCCCTCGGCGGCGCCGGTTGCATGGCGGCGGGAGTCTAGGGTGCGCGTCTTTTTCGTCCGGCTGTTGCGCCGGCTTAAACAAAATGTTGTCGCCGGCATTCGCCTGGCGCTGTTCCTCAAGGTGAGGGTGCTCGACTTTCGCATCTCAGCTGAAGACTATACGGCGTTGTTCGTTTTCAACCTGCTGGTGTGGCTGGTCGTTGGCATGTTGCGGTTTGGTTTTTCCGGTACGTTGAACCCTGCGGCGTTGACGGCGCCGCTGCTGCAGGTACCGCTGACGCTGCTCGTCTGCCTTGTCATCGCACACATTTACGGCCGGCGCGAGTTGATGTTGGCCCTTGCCTTGCTGCTGATCGCGTCCGACGCCGTGTTTGAGGTGTTCGGAACGGTGCTGCAGGTCGCCCTGTTGTGGCAGGCCCTGCCGCCGGCGGTCTCAGCCGCCCTCTACTACACCTACCTCGCCTGGTCCTTGGCGGTGATTTTCCGCGTCGTCGCGCTGCTAGCCTGGTGGAACTGGCCGCGTGCCGTGGTCGCGGGCGGGCTTCTCACCGGGCTGCTCGCCGCGTTTGTGTTCGCGCTGCCCCGGGCCGACTTGTGGCAGGCCCGGCCTTCGGGCAACGACGATGGGGGGCCGGTCGCAGCTATTACGCAGGAGCAGATGTTTCACGCGCAAACGCCCTTGCTCATCGATCAACTTGACGCGCTCGAACCCGACCGCCCTGGTGTGACGGACCTTTATTTTCTCGGTCTGGCGCCCTTTGGCACGCAGGATGTATTCGCGCGTGAACTGGCGGTTGTCGACCATTTGCTCGCCGAGCGCTTTGACACCGCCGGCCGCAACATCCTGTTGTCGAATAATCCGCAAACCCTGGGCGAAATACCTATTGCCACGATCACGCATCTGCGCCTGGCGTTGTCGCGCATGGCAGCCATGATGAATCCCGACGAAGATGTGTTGCTGCTCTACATCAGTACGCATGGTACTGAACAGCATGAACTCGCCTTTGAGCTGCCGCCGCTGGAGCTGGCGCAGCTGACGCCCGCGGCACTGTCACGCATACTGGCCGAGAGCGGAATCAAGTGGAAGGTGCTGGTTATTTCGGCCTGTTACTCCGGCGGTTTCATCGGGCCGCTCAAAGATGAAAACACCCTGATCGTCACCGCCGCCGCGGCAGACCGCCAATCTTTCGGTTGTGCCAACGAGGAGGATTTTACTTATTTCGGCCGCGCCTATTTTCACGAGGCCTTGCGCCGCAGCCTGTCCTTCATCGATGCATTTGATATGGCCAAGCGCAGCATCGCCACGCGCGAGCGCGCCGAAAAGCTCGACGCTTCCGGCCCGCAAATGTTTGTCGGGACGGCGATGCGCGGGAAGCTTGGCGAACTCGAGACAAGGCTGAAGTCTCGGGCCAACATCAAGCAGGCCGGTTTGTACCTGGGTCTGGCGCGCGCGACCCGTTAGCGCGGTCAACGCGTGCGTTGTCCCGCCGTTATTGGGGCATGTCCCGACGAAACCGCCCCCGGCCGCAACATTGGCTGCCGCTACTGTTTTTGTTCGCACCAGGTCTGCTGGCGGCCGCAACGGGCAGCCGCGTCGGCAAGCTGCTGCAAACAATAGACGCCGATGGCAACGGCATGATCTCGCGTGCCGAGGCGCGGGCCGCGCCGGCGCTGGCGGCGGAATTTGATCGCATTGACGCCAATCGAGACGGCCAGATCACACCGGATGAGTTGCGTGCCTGGAGCAAGGGCGGTGGCGTTCAAAATGACGCCAGGCGCACACGCACAAAGGGCGGTCTTGAAGAGCAGTTTGCGCGCGCCGATAGCAATGCCGATGGGTTCCTCAGTCGCAACGAAGTCCGAACCGGCATGCCGCGTGCGTTTGGGCGGTTTGACGCGATCGACATCAATCGCGACGGGGGCATTTCACGCGAAGAGCTGCGTGCTTATTTGCGTGCCAGGCAGGAGGCGAGGGGCGGCAAACCCTAGCACTTCGTGACTGGCGGTCTGAAGTTCTATGTGTTTATGCATCTATGCGTCTATGTGTCTATGTGTCTAGGCTCACCCGGTGAGCCGCGCCTGCGCCTGTGCCTGTTCTGGTTACGTCCAAAAAGACTTCCGCGATCAACCGGCGCAGCCAGCGGTTGGCCGGATCGTGGTGATAACGCTGGTGCCAGAACTGCCGTACGTTAGCGTCCGGAATACGAAAGGGCAGCTTCATCACTTTCACGCGGTCCATGGCGCGCAACAGACTCACCACCGTGTACGGAATGGTGACCAGCAGGTCGCAGTTCATGACGATGACCGTGACCACCAAAAAATGCGGCACCTGTAGTGCGATGCGCCTTTGCAAACCGCGTTTTGTCAGTTCGCGATCGATCATGGTGTCGCCCACGCTGGTGCTGACCTGGACGTGGGAACCTTGCAGATACTGGCGCAGGCTGAGCCGCTCGCCGATGTCGGGATGATCGCGGCGGGCGAGGCAGACGTAGTGATCGTGAAACAGGCGCTGCTGGTAAAAGCCGCTTTTTAGTTCCGGCAGGTTGCCAAGTGCGAGGTCGGCTTCGCCGTTTTCGAGTACCGAACGAAACCTTTCGCGCGGAACCTGCGTGGCGACGATGTTCACCTCCGGCGCCGCCCGCTTCAGGGCGGCCATGAGGCGTGGCAGGACGGTGATTTCCGCGATATCCGACATGACCAGCCTGAACGTGCGAGCTGATTTGGCCGGATCGAAACCGAAGGGCTGCTCCAGTCCTATTTTCAGCGTCTCTAGCCCTTGCTGTACGGGTCCGGCGAGCTTTTGCGCCAGCGGCGTCGGTTCCATGCCCGCCCGGGTGCGCACAAACAGCGGGTCATCGCAAAGCTTGCGCAGCCGGGTTAGCGCGTTGCTCATGGAGGGCTGCGTCAGGCCGATACGCGCGCCGGCACGCGTGACGTTGCGCTCGCGCAGGAGCGCGTCAAAGGCCAGCAACAGGTTAAGATCGAAAGTTTGAATATTCATATTTCACATACTTTTCATGGCTAATATCAATTGGACAAATTAAGCCGCAGTTTCTATTGTTCAGGGTTGCTGGTCAAATGCAGCAAGGCGGCAGGAACATCGTGGTGAACAAGCGACAAGCGAAAACAGAGCGCCGCCGAAATCGCGGGCAGTGAATAAACCAAGAAACTAAGAAACCAAGGAGAGGGCAGCATGGCAAGAACGCCGGTACCGCTGAAAAGCGCAATGGGATGGAGCACAACCGACCGCATCACCGTGAAGGGCCTGGATCTTCCCGGCGAGATTCTCGGCAAGCTCAATCTGGGTGATATGGCTTTCCTGGAGATTCTCGGCAAGCTGCCCACACCGCAGCAATCGACGGTCTTTAACGCCATACTCGTCACGCTCGTTGAGCACGGCCTGACGCCCATGGCCATTGCCAGCCGGCTAATCTATATGGGTGCGCCCGAGTCTTTGCAGGCGGCCGTGGCCGCCGGCTTGTGCGGGATGGGCACGACCTTCGCTGGAACGGCGGAGGGTGCTGCGCGCATTCTGCACGAGTCTCTGCCCGTCGATCCTGCCGCCGATCTTGCGCCGGTTGCGGCGCGCATCGTCGCTGATCATAAGGCGCGCGGCGCCATCCTCCCCGGCATCGGACATAATCTGCACAAACCGGTCGACCCGCGCGCGCCGCGTTTGTTCGAGATCGCCGGCGAGAATGGCCTGCGTGGCCGTTACATTGCACTGATGGAGGCCATCGCTGCCGAGGCTGAGCGCGTCTATAAGAGGCCTTTGCCGATTAATGCGACAGGTGCTATCGGCGCCATTTGCTGCGAGCTGGGCATATCCTGGAAAGCCGCGCGCGGCATCGCCGTGATCGGGCGCGCGGTCGGCTTGGTGGGGCACCTAGTAGAAGAGCAGAGCGAGCCTATCGCCAAGGAAATCTGGATGCGGGCCGAAGAAGAGGCCAGTGAGTACGCTCGCACAAAAAAATAAAACCGCGGGGCGTGGTGGTACCAAGGAGGAGGTGAGTCATGATTGTTAGCGTTCGCAAGTTCGTCTGCGGGTTTTTTTCTGCTGTGGCATTCCTGTTCGTCACTGTGGGTGGGGCGGCGGCGCAGGGCTGGCCGTCCAAGCCGATACGCTTTATCGTCCCCTACCCGCCAGGCGGGGGGACAGACATCGTGGCAAGGCTCATCGCGCCTAAGCTGGCCGAGAGCCTGGGTCAGGCCGTCGTGGTCGACAACAAGCCCGGCGCCAGCACCATCATTGGCACCGAGATGCTGGCCAAGGCGGTGCCCGATGGCCACACCTTCGGCATGATCACCGACTCGCACGCGATCAACCCCAATTTCTTCCCCAAGCTGCCTTATGACTCGCTGAAAGACTTCGAACCGGTCAGCCAACTCGTGTTCGTGCCCTTTGTGCTGATCGCCAAACCCGCGCTGCAAATCAAGTCTGTGGGTGACCTGATTGCGCTGGCCAAAGCGCAGCCGGGTAAACTCAATTACGCGTCCATCGGCAACGGCACGCCGCATTACCTTGCGATGGAATGGTTCAAGAGCTTGTCCGGCACCGACCTCACCCATGTGCCGTATAAGGGGGTGGCGCCGGCGGTGACCGACGTCGTAGCCGGGCAGGTGGATGTGATGTTTACCGGAATATCCTCGGGGTTGCCGCATATCAAGGCCGGAAAACTTGCCGGGCTGGCCGTTTCCAGCCCCAAGCGTCAGGGGGCCGCGCCCGAAATTCCCACAGTGTCTGAATCGGGCCTGCCCGAATTTGTGTTTATGACTTGGTATGGTTCTGCCTTTCCCGCCGGAACGTCGAAAGATATTGTCGCCCGCATGAGCCACGAGGTGGCGCGTGCGCTCAATCAGCCTGACGTGCGCGCGCGTCTCGCGGCGCTGGGCGTGGAAGCGGCGCCCTCGACGCCCGATGAGTTCGCCGCTTTCATGAAAAAAGAAGCCGGAACCTATACCCGCATCATCAAAACCACCGGTGCCAAGGGTGAGTAGGTGAGTAGGTGAGTAGGTGAGTAGGTGCGTGGCCCGGGTTCGGTGAACAACCATTTTTGGAGCGTTTCAATCCATGACCGCTATGTTTGAATTGAATGAAGAACAACGCCTGATTCGCGACACGGTGCGGGCGCTTGCGGCGGAACATTTCGCGCCTGGCGCCGCCGCAGCGGATCGCGAATACAAGCCGCCGATCAAAAATATCAAGATCCTTGCCCAGCACGGTTACACCGGCGTGTTCATGCCCGAGGCCCACGGCGGCAGCGAGCTTGGTCTGCTTGAAACCGTGCTGATCGTGGAGGAGCTCGCACGCGAATGTGCCAACACCGCCATCTTGTTTTCGTGCACCGACGGCGCGACGCCGAGGGCGATCCTGGAAATTGGCAGCCCGGAACAAAAAGCGCGCTACCTGCCGCGTTTCGCCAAGGGCGAACTGCTGGCGGCCTGGAGCATGTCCGAGCCCAACGCCGGCTCGGACGTGGGCAATGTTCAGACCAGGGCGGTGCTCGACGGTGATCACTATGTCGTCAACGGCAGCAAGCTGTGGTGCACCGGAGCGCAGGTTTCAGACTTGTTTCTGGTGCTGGTGCGCCTTGATGCGGCACCGGGCATGCGTGGCGTGGGCGCCTTGCTTATCGAGCGCGACACCCCGGGCTTCACCATTGGCAAGCACATCGACCTGCTGGGCTTGCGCGGCACCGGCATGGCCGAGTTGGTTTTCCAGGATTGCCGTATTCCGGCGGCAAACCTGTTGTTGCCCGCGGGCCGTATGCGCGATTTGCTCAGGGTCCTGGACGCGGACCGCATCACCGGCAACCCGCCGATCTGCCTTGGCGTGGCCGAGGCCGCCTTTAATAGCGTGGTGGCGCACGTCAAGGATCGCAACCAATTCGGCCGGCCGCTTGCCGACAACCAGGGGCTGCAGTGGAAGCTTGCCGACATGGCCATTGATATCGAGGCGGCGCGCGCGCTGCTCTACCGCGCCGCGACCCGTGTCGATAGCGGGCAGGGCAGCATTGTCGACACCTCGGTGACCAAGACGTATATCAATGAAATGGCCGTGCGCGTCACCAACCAGGCCATCCAGCTCGCCGGCGCCTGCGGCTTGTCGGAGGAGTATCCCTACGAGCGCCATTTCCGCGATGTGCGCGGCATGTCGATTGGCTACGGCACCACGGAAATCCATCGCAATTCCATCGCCCGCGAAATACTCAACGGCAATTACCAGCCTTGAAAATCAGTCCGGAAAGAAAATCATGAATACCAGAATCGAACACATCGATGCGGGAAATGGTGCGACATTCAGCGCCTATGTAAGCGAACCTGCCCAGCCCAACGGCCACGTCATTATCGTGCTGCAGGAAATTTTCGGAATCACCAAAGCCATACGCGCGGTTGCCGACCGCTTCGCCGCCGAGGGTTACCTCTCCGTCGCGCCCGATCTTTTCTGGCGCCTGGAGCCCGGAGTGGAACTTTCGCACTCCAAGGAAGATATGCAGCGCGCGTTTGGTTTCCTCAAGCAATTCAGCGAGGATTTGGGTGTTGAGGATATCGGCCGGGTCGCCGCGCAGGTGCGCGCCCTCCCGGGCTTTAACGGACGTGTTTTCGTTGCCGGCATGTGCCTTGGCGGCAAGCTTGCCTATCTTGCTGCGGCGCGACTCGACGTTGATGCCGCCGTATCCTTTTATGGGGTGGGCATAGAAAAAAACCTCGCCGAGGCGGCCACGCTGCGCTGCCCGTTGCTGATGCATTTTGGCGGGCGGGACCAGTACGCGCCGGCCGCCGCGGTTGCCCAGATTGCCGAAGCAGTCAAAGCCGATGGGCGCGTCGCCATCCATACCTATGCCGAGGCTGACCACGGGTTTTACACGCGAGGCGAACCCGACACGATTCGTGATGCGCATGCGCGGACGCTGGCCTTCCTGCGTAGTGCCGAGGAGAAGAAATGAAAGTTCTCGAAGGCATACGCGTGCTCGATTTGGGCAATTTCATCACCGCACCTTATGCGGCCATGTTGCTCGGTGAACTTGGCGCCGATGTCATCAAGGTGGAACGGCCTGGCGCCGGCGACCCGTTTCGCGCTTTCAAAGGGGGGCTCTACAGCCCGCACTTTCAGGGCCACAACCGCAACAAACGCAGTATCACGCTCGACTATGCCAAGCCTGCGGGCCAAGAAGTGTTCGATACACTTGTCGCCGAGGCCGATGTGTTGCTGATCAATGTCCGGCCAGGGGTGGAGGACAAGATAGGCGTGAGTGCGGAAAGGTTGCAGGGGATCAATCCGCGCCTGGTCTATTGCTCTATCACCGGCTTTGGTTCAAGCGGCCCCTATGCCGAGCGCCCGGCCTATGACAACGTCGGGCAGACGGCATCGGGCTGGCTGGCGATGTTTCACCAGGGCAAGGATGCGCGTATTTCCGGCCCGGCGGTATCCGACGCTTTCACCGGCGTGTTTGGCTGCATGGGTATTCTGGGCGCGCTGGTCGAGCGCGAGCGCACCGGTCGCGGACGCAAGGTGGAGGTGAGTATGCTCGAAGCCACCATTGCGATGGCCACCGAGCCGCTGGGGCAAATGTTCGCCTCCGGCGAGGCACCCTCTTTATTCTCACGGGCCGCGGCTTCGCAGTCCTATATCGTCACCTGCAAGGACGGCAAGCGTATCGGCCTGCATATGTCCTCGCCGGACAAGTTCTGGCAGGGCTTGGTTCGCGCCATTGGCCGCGAAGATCTGCTGGAAAAATATCCCGGGCGACTGGAGCGGATACAACATTACGAAGACCTGGCTAGGGAGCTGGCGCAAACCTTCGCCGTGCGCAACCGCGATGAGTGGCTGCCGCTGCTTGAGCGCGAGGACGTGCCTTTCGCGCCCGAGCGCCGCCATGAAGAATTGGCCGACGATCCGCAGGTGAAGCACCTCGATTTGTTTTATGAGATGAACCATCCCGAACATGGCAAGCTCAAGGCCGCGCACCGCGCCATCCGTTACGATGGCGACAACCGCAGCAATTTTTCACCACCACCTTCGCTGGGTGAGCATACGGACAGTGTTCTTGCGCAGTTCGGTTTTGAGCAAGAACGCATTGACGCGTTGCGGGCGGCGGGAATTATCTAGGTTCGCCCCACAGGAATATGGAGACTGGAATGAAATACATCACGACCGCATTCGTCTGTGCCCTGGTCCTGTCATCGCTGCTGCTCGCGCCGGCACCTGCGTTGGCACAAACGTGGCCGGCCAAGCCGGTGAAAATTATCGCCTCGTCCGGCGCCGGCGGCGCGGCAGACATTGTGGCGCGGCTGATCGCTGAACGCCTAGCGCCGGCGCTCGGGCAGCCGGTCATTGTCGATAACAAGCCCGGCGTCGGCGGGCATCTTGGCGCGGAAATGGTTGCCCGTTCCGCGGCGGACGGCTACACGCTGCTGATGAGCGGCAGCCCGACGCATTCGGTCGGTCCGCACCTGTACAAGAACCTCAACTACGATCCCATGCGTGACGTACCGCCGGTTGCCATGCTCGCCGCGGCGCCCAACCTGCTGGTGGTCAACGCCTCCCTGCCGGTGACCTCGCTCGAGCAATTGGTGCAACTGGCGCGTGCGAGGCCCAACCAGCTCAACTACTCGTCCGCCGGCAACGGCACCTCCGGCCATCTTGCCGCAGAACAGTTGAAGAGCATGGCGCGCGTCGACATCAGCCACGTTCCCTACAAAAGCGGCCCCGAGGCCGTCACCGGTGTGCTTTCTGGTGACATCACATTCCTATTTTTTACGCTGCCTTCCGTGCTGCCCCAGGTTCGTGCCGGAAAGCTGCGCGCCTTAGCCATCAGCAGCGCGATGCGCAGCCCGCTTGCCGCCGACGTGCCGACGGTGGCCGAATCCGGATACAAGGACTTCGAGGTGCTGGCCTGGTACGGCTTGTTCGCACCCCGCGGTGTTCCGCGCGAGATCATCGCCAGGCTCAGCACGGAAATTGAAAAAATCCTGCGCCAGCCGGACATTCGCGAAAAGCTTGCGCAACTGGGTGCTGAACCGAAATTCATGACCCCGGAACAATTGACCGCCTTTGTTGCAGAGGAGTCGCCGCGATGGGGCCGGCTTATTCGCGCCTCCGGCGCCAAGGCCGACTGAAGGTATGCGCCTCGCCAACGCTTCGCTGCACGCCTACCGCCTGCCCTATGACCGGCCTGTGCGTTGGAGCGATATCGTAGAGGAGGCGGCGCCATTGGTGCTGCTGCGTTTGCAAAGCGACAGCGGTGCCGTCGGTGTCGCCGAGATCACGGTCAAGCCCACCTGGTGTGGCGTCACCGCACGCAGTCTGATTGCCTCTATCGAAGAGGTGTTCCTGCCGCGCATTAAAATGCTGGATCTGGATGATCCGGAGGAGGTGCGCTCTGCCCTGGATGGTATTCCCGAGAACCAGGCAGCCAAGACACTGGTCGATAACGCCTGCTGGGATCTGCACGCCAACGCGGTTGGTAAGGCGCTTTGGCGGGAGTGGGGTGGCCGGCGCAAGGTCGAGCTGTCCTGGGCGGTGACGCGCCAGGCGCCAGCCGCCATGGCGGATGAAGCGGCGCGAATGGTGGACCGTTACGGCTTTGGCACGCTCAAGATCAAGGGTGGGCAGGGGGTGGAAGTCGATATTGCCGGCATGCGCGAAATCCGCGCGGCGGTGGGCGATGCGGTGCGCCTGTATGTCGATGCCAACGGTGCCTACCGCTTTGACCAGGCGCGGGACTATGTGCGTGCGATGGCCGATGCTGGAGCTGCGATGGTGGAGGATCCTTGCGCACTCGTGCCCGATGAGGCCTTTCGCAAGTTGCAGCAGGACAGCCCTGTCCCGTTGCTGGTCGATTTTGGCTGCGCGACGCGACGCGACGCAGCTTTGTTCCTTGAACGCCAGGCGCGCGCGCTGAGTCTCAAGCCCGGTCGCTTCGGCCTGTCCGATGTGCGTGCCATGCAGCGGATCGTCGCACCCGCGGGCTGTGCCATGGTCGCCGGGCTGATGGGTGAGAGCGCCCTTGGCACGCTGGCCGCGTTGCAGTTCGCATCAACGCTGCCCGCATCCGGCTTGCCGGCGGAGCTCACCTGGTATCTCGCCATGACCGAACAAATCGTCACCGGCATGCCGGATATCATCGGCGGCGCCATTGAGCTGCCCGAGGCCGCATCGCTGGCTTCGCTGGTCGACTGGGGCGCGCTGCAAAGATTGGCGTCATGATCGACACTCGGTTTCACTTTTGCACGGAGCAGCCATGAGCTCGATTGCCTACAACGACCTCGTCGTCGGTGCCCGCTTTGAGGGCCCCGGCCGGACTATCACCGAAACCGACTTGTCGCTCTCATGCATGCTTACCGGCGACTGGCACCCGATACATGCCGACGCCGAGTTTGCGAAAAAAACACCGATTGGCCAGCGCATGCTGCACGGGCCTTTCGGTATCCTGCTGGTGATGGGCATGGCGACACACCTGCCCGAATTCGCCGACGAGGTGATTGCAGCAACCGGTATCCAGGAATGGCGCTACCACGCGCCCATCGTGGTCGGTGACACGCTGCATACCGAGACGGAAATCGTCGCCAAGCGTATTACCTCGGACGGCAGGCGTGCCATTATCGACCGACGGTTTAAACTGGTGAATCATCAAGGCAAGGTCATCCAGGATGGACTTGCCGGCGCCATGATCCGCCTGGGCGCAGCGGGTAGCCAGTCGTGATCCTTGGCCAGGTCATAGAGCGCAACGCGCGGCTTTACCCTGCGCATCCGGCGATCTTGTTCGAGGGACGGACCATCACCCATGGCGAGCTTGCATCCCGCGTCAAAAAACTGATCAACGCCCTCGTCGCGCGCGGCATAGGACGCCAGGCCAGGCTTGCGGTGTTGTCGCAGAACTGCCCGGAATACCTCGAAATTTTCGGTGCTGCCGGATTGGGGGGCTTCATCGGCGTCGGAATCAACTACCGCCTTTCGGCGCCAGAACAAGCCGACATATTGCGCGACTGCGAGCCGGAGGTGTTCATTTTTGACGCCGCGTTTGCCGAGCGCGCAGCAGAACTGCGCGCGGCGCTGCCCGCCGGGGTGCTGATGCTTGGCATCGGCGCAGCCGATGCCTGGGGGGCCTGGGCCGAGGGCTACGAAGCGCTATTGCTCGGCGCAATCGATTCGCCGCCAGCGCTAAGGGCGAAGGAAACGGACACCCTGCTGCTGTCCTATACGAGCGGCACCACCGGTCGCGCAAAAGGCGTCATGCTGGGCAACGAGGCGCAACTGGAGCAGGCGCGTATCCTGGCGCTTGCGCACTGCGCCAGGCAGGATGACCGCATGCTGATTGTCATGCCGTTCTATCACATTGGCGGCACCACCGAGATTCTCACCTACTACATCGTCGGTGCGACCATCGTGCTGCATCGCGCGTTTGACGCGGCGGCAGTGCTGCGCAGTATCCAGACGCACAGGGTAAGCGCGGCCCATCTTGCGCCGACCATGATCCAGATGATGCTGGACGTGCAGCAGGCGAGTCCGGTGGACGTTTCCAGCCTGCACACCGTGTGCTACGCCTCTGCGCCAATGTCGATTGCGCAGTCACGGCAGGCGCGCGCTGTATTTGGGCCGATATTCATGCAGGTCTACGGCATGACCGAGTTCGGGCCGGCCAGCGTGCTATTCAAGCATCAGCACCTGCCCGGGGGCAGTGCGAAGGAAGCGGGGCGCCTCGCATCGGCAGGACAGCCTTTTCTTGGCACCGACATCAAGATGCTGCGCGAGGACGGATCCGAATGCGGCATTGGCGAGGTCGGCGAAATTTGCATGCATTCCCCGGTCATCATGCAAGGCTATTGGAACAATCCGGTGGCGACAAAGCAGGCGATTGGCGATGGCTGGATGCATTCGGGCGATCTCGGCTATTTCGACGATGAGGGCTACCTGTTCGTCGTCGACCGCAAAAAAGACATGATCATTTCCGGAGGCGAGAATATTTATTCGCGCGAGGTCGAGGAGACGCTGATGCTGCATCCGGCCGTTCTCGAGGCCAGCGTTATCGGCGTGCCGGACGAGAAGTGGGGCGAGTCAGTCAAGGCGCTTGTTGCGCTTCGGCCGGGTATGCACGCCACCGCCGGGGAATTGATCGAGCACTGCAAGGCGAGCATCGCCAGCTACAAAAAACCAAAAAGCATAGACATCCTGCCGGCGCTGCCGCGCATCTCCAGTACAAACAAGATCGACAAGAAAAAGCTGCGCGAACCATTCTGGGCGGACCGCGACAGAAAAGTGTAGGCATCGAATCACCTGGATCACTTGAATCACCCAAAGGAGGCAATCATGTTTCTGCGTAAAATCATTGTGAGTCTGTATTCGGGACTGCTGGTCATGCTGGCGGCGGCGGGTCCCGTCCTCGCGCAAGCGTATCCGTCCAAGGTCGTGAAAATCATCGTGCCGTTCCCGGCTGGCGGCCTTACCGACGTGCTGGCGCGAGGCATAGGCCAGGAATTGACCAAGACGTGGGGACAGCAGGTCGTCGTGGAGAACCGCCCTGGCGCCAATACCATTATCGCGGCCGAAGTGACGGCGAAATCCGCGCCCGACGGGTACACCATCCTGATGGCCAATGATGTGACGACATCGTCCAATCAGTATCTGTACTCCAAGCTGCCCTACGATCCGGTAAAGGATTTTGCAACTGTCATCAATATCGCCGAGACCGTGGAGATACTGGTTTCCAATCCGGCGTTTCAAGCCAAGACCTTGCAGGAATTGATCACGCTCGCCAAAACAAAGCCGGGGATAATCACCTATGGTTCCTATGGCCTGGGCAGCAAGGCGCACCTTGATATGGAAGCCGTGGCCAGCGCAACGGGCATGAAGCTCAATCATGTGCCTTACAAAGGCGTCGCTGACGTCGTGCCGGCATTGCTAGGCAGTCAAATCGACATTGGATTGGTCGGAATTCCATCCGTTCTGCCAGGAATTCGCAGCGGCAAGCTGCGCGCCATCGCTTACGCCGGCAAGGCGCGCTCGCCGCTGTTCCCGGATGTGCCAACCTTCGCTGAATCCGGTCTTAACAACATCGAAGCGCGCGCCTGGTTTGGTTTTGTCGTGCCCGCAGCGACGCCGCGGGCGGTTATAGACAAGATCGCCGCCGATGTGTCACGTATCGTCACCCAACCCGAGTTTTCGGAAAAATTCATTACTGGCGTCGGCCTCAACGTGCTTAACCAGGGGCCAGACCAGTTCGCCGAATTCCTCAAAACCGATCGCGCCGATTACGCCGTGCGTGTCAAGAACGTCAACGTCAAGTTGGACTGAGACAGCGACTGCAATGGATTTTTCGATCCCGGAAGAGCTGCGCATGTTGCGCGATTCGGCGCGGCGTTTCGTTGCCGAGGAGTTGATGCCGCTGGAGGCGCAATACGCCGACCAGCCCGACATTCCCGACGATGTGCGCAAGCGCTTACAGGACAGGGCCAAGGAACTTGGCTTCTGGATATTCGACCTGCCGGAGGAGTACGGCGGCGGCGGTATCAGCGCGCTGGGCATGTGCCTGGTGTTCGAGGAACTGGCCAAGTGCAATGTGCCGTCGTTTCGCGCGCCGACGGTGTTCACGCCTTATCTCGGCCCGGTGTTATTCCGCTGCAATGCGGAGCAACAGCAGCAATACCTGTGGCCGGTGATTCGCGGTGAAAAGCGCACGTGCTTCGCCCTGACCGAGTCCAACGGCGGCTCGGATCCCTCGCAGATGCGCACGACCGCTGTGCTTGAAGGGGATCGCTACCGCATCAACGGCAGCAAGATTTTTATCACCGGCGCCGACAAGGCCGACTTCATCCAGCTGTTCGCGCGCACCGGGCAAGGGCCCAAGGGCGTCGAGGTGACCTGCTTCCTTGTTGATCGCGATACGCCCGGCGTGAGTCTCGGCCAAAGTTTCGAGTTGATGTCGCCCGATCGCCCGTGGGAACTGGTATTCGAAGATGTGCTGCTGCCGGCCGGCCAGGTTGTCGGCGAGGTGGGCGGCGGATGGGATCTTGCGCGCGGCTTTCTCGATATGGGCCGCCTAATCCACGGCCCGAAGGCGATAGGGCGCGCGGAGCGCGCGCTCGAGCTGGCGATCAGCCATGCCAACGAGCGCAAAACCTTCGGCGAGGCGCTGGCCAAACGCCAGTCCATCCAGTGGATGATTGCCGATTCCACGGTTGAACTGCACGCCGCGCGCATGATGACTTATCACGCTGCCTGGAAGGCGGATCAGGGCCTCGATTACCACTTCGAAGCTTCGGCGGTGAAACTTTATGCCGACGAAATGCTCGTGCGCGTGATGGATCGCGCCATCCAGATCCACGGCGGCATGGGCTTGTCGCGCGAGTTGCCGCTTGAACTGATGTTTCGCGATGCGCGCAGCCGCACCATCACCGAGGGCTCCTCGGAGATGCAGCGCATCATCATTGCCAGCGAGATCCTTTCGCGGCGGGGCCTGGTGAATCGCGTGCAGGATTGAGACGGGCATTACAGACTGTAATAAATGTAAAACTCCGTTACAGCTTGTGTTGTGCTGATCCGGGCAGACTATGATGCATGCATGTCAACGCACACATCAAGTCAAGGAGTCATCATGAAACGCATGGCGAAACGCACCGCAATTGTCATTTCCTTTCTTTCGGTAACCGCAGCGGCGTGGGCGCAGACGCCCCCTGCCGCCAACGAGGAGCGTCGCGGCGGTCCTACGCCCGAGCGGGGCGATCAAATGGAAAAGCGGCGCGCCGAAATGAAGCAGCGCTTTGATGCCGACTTCAAGAAGGCCGATGCCGACGGCGATGGCGCCCTTAGCAAGGCGGAAGCGGAAAAATCCATGCCGCGCCTGGCCAAGGATTTCGACGCCATAGACACAAACAAGGATGGCAAGCTGACGCAGGACGAGATCCGGGCGCGTATGCAGGCACGCATGGCCGAGCACCATCAGGGCAAGGGCGGTTCCGGCAGCGACGCCAAGCCGGGCGGCAGTCGTGAGCAGGGCAAAAAGCGCTTTGAGGAGCAGTTCAAGAAAGCCGATGTCAATGGCGACGGTGCGCTCAGCAAGGCCGAGGCAGAGAAATCCAATCCGCGCATGGCAAAAGAGTTTGATGCCATAGACGCGAACAAGGATGGCAAGATCACGCAGGACGAAATTCGCAGCCACATGCAGGCGCGCATGGCCGAGCGTCATCGCCATGGCGACAAGGCGCCGGACGCCGCGCCGGCAAATCCCGCCAAAGGCGAGGCACCCAAGGCGCAGTAAAGCCGCCTGTTTCTTGTCTAAAGCTTCGCCGGATGCTGATACAGGATCCGGCGTTTTCTTTTGTGGCGGGTTTGTGCCGCGTTAGCCGGCGCGTTGCCCGCTCAGATAAGGCGGCTTAACAGTGCGAGTAACAGCGAAAGCAGGATGGTGGAGGTGAAGGGCAACGAGTAAAGGCGCCCGCGCATGCGAACCGTCATATCACCGGGCAGACGCCCGAGCCCGAGTCGCGCCAGCCATGGGGAAACCGCGGTGAGTACCACCAGAGCGACGACCAGCGTAAGAAGCCACTTGAGCATGCGCGCATTGTATCGTGGCTGCCCGCAGACACCCGCGCCGCTGTTGTACACTTTGCCTTCCGGCGGCGCATGAGCGTGCGTTCAGCGCGCACATTGCCCCGCCAGACCCGACAACAACATCGGCATGCCCCGTATGGTGCCTGCCGCGCCAGGAGATTGAAGATGATTGAGCTTTACACATGGGGCACGCCCAACGGTCGCAAGGTTTCAATAATGCTGGAGGAATGCGGCCTCCCCTACAACACCCACAAGATCAACATCGGCACCAACATCGAACAGTTCACGGCCGACTATCTGAAGATCAACCCGAACGGCAAGATCCCGGCCATCGTCGATCCGGACGGACCGGAGGGCGCGCCGATCAGTCTGATGGAGTCGGGGGCCATCCTGGTTTATCTCGCCGAGAAGTCGGGGAAATTTTTGCCGCGCACCGGCGGCGCCCGCTACAAGACGCTGGAATGGCTGATGTTCCAGATGGGCGGTGTCGGGCCGATGTTTGGTCAGGTGCATCACTTTCTCCGTGCCGCAAAGGAAAAGGTGCCTTACGGCATTGAGCGCTATAGCAAGGAAAAAGACCGCCTGTACGGCGTGCTCGACAAACGCCTGGGTGAACAGGCCTATCTTGCCGGGGAGTACTCCATCGCCGACATGGCCACCTATCCGTGGGTGTCGCGGCACGAGTGGCATAACACCGACCTCAATGACTTCCCCGGGGTGAAGCGCTGGTTTGACGCCATCAGTGCCCGTCCGGCGGTGCAACGGGGCATGGCGGTACCGGCTTGATTGACTGCTTGCATAACCGCGCCATCAATCTTTACGGGGAATAAGCATGAGCCTCACCAACGAACAGCTTGCCGAATTGCTGGCCGGCATCGCCCGGTCGCAACAGGCGATTATCGACGCCGTGGATCGTCTCGAGCCCGGGTTTCGTAGTACGCATCTTTCGCCGGTGCTGACCGTTGCGGCCAATTTGCGCTTGAATGAGGGGCGCTTGCTCGACCTGCCCTCGCGCATTCTGCTGCGCGCCCAGGGCCGCGCTGCGATGGACACCGCAACCATCCTGCGCGATCTTGAAGCCATACTGACCGGTGTACCGGTGCCGCTGGACGCTACTGCGGGCGCGCCGCAGCCCCTTCCACCTGCGGCCCAGCGTGCTGCCGCGCGTGCAGCCGCAGCAGCGGCGGGGGCTGCGGCCCCAGCCCCAGCCCCGGCGGCCCCCGTCGCCGCGGTGAAGCCCGCCGCCGATGACATGGATTTCACCGGCAAGTCCTGATCGCAAATATGCTGGAAATGCCCGTCTGGCGCGGCTCTCAAGCCTGTTTGCCCGGGCTTCTACGGCACCGAGCGGCGGCACAAACGCAAATCCGGCTTAAACCGGATTTAAGTTTTCTGCGCTGGTTTTATCCATGCCCT
>Ga0214919_10004864_pt1 | contig 19332 bp, 15 predicted proteins | sample LL1503_MetaG_FD_177994 | JGI IMG/M metagenome (GOLD analysis project Ga0214919, IMG submission 177994) | Freshwater microbial communities from Lake Lanier, Atlanta, Georgia, United States - LL-1503 | ecosystem: Environmental > Aquatic > Freshwater > Lake | place: USA: Georgia | collected...
CTTTCAGGCCTGGCGCATGGCCCAGATAGACCAGTTCGGCACGGAAAGAGCCTGGATCCAGCCGCGTGTTCTCGCCACGCCAGCACACCTGGCCCTGTACCGCCTCGGCCAGCCCGCAGACGATGCGCAGCAAGGACGTCTTGCCCGCACCGTTAGCCCCGTGTACGTGCAGGCACTGACCGGATTGGACCTCGAAAGTCAGATCGGAAAAAAGCCGCGTGCGACCACGCTCGCAGGCCAGCTGCTGCACACTCAGCATGGGGTACCCAGCCGTACAACTAGCGCCGCCGGCCCAGAAAAAAGCGCTGAACGCTGCCGCAGGCCTGGGTACGGGCCTCGGTCTCGGCGCTGCGTAACTCGTGCAGTGCACCATGCAGCATTTTTTGGGTCAAACCACGCGACATGGTCTCCAGTACCGTGGCAGCATCCTCGCCCCGCTCGAGCAGCTTCAGAGCGCGCGCCAGCTCGGCACGCCGCCATTGGTCGGTCTGCTCTTGCACCTGTTTGATCAAGGGCACGGTGTGGCGCTGCTCCATCCAATGGGCAAAGGCCTTGACACCGCCGTCGATGATGGACTCCGCCTGGGCCACCGCCGCGTGGCGCAACTCTTGCCCGGATTTGACAACATGGGCCAGGTCGTCCACTGTGTACAGGTAGGCGTCGTTGAGCGACTTGACCTCCATCTCGATATCGCGCGGCACTGCCAAGTCGACCAGAAACATGGGCCGGCGTTTGCGCTTTTTCAGCGCCCGTTCCACCGCGCCCAGACCGATGATGGGCAGGGTGCTGGCAGTGCAACTGACCACAATGTCGAACTCGTGCAAGCGGTCGGGCAGCTCGGCCAGGCCCATCACCTGCGCGCCGTGCTGCGCGGCCAACTGTTCGCCACGCGTACGGGTGCGGTTGGAGATCACCATGGCGAGCGGCTTCTTGGCGGCGAAGTGGGTGGCGCATAGCTCGATCATCTCACCTGCACCGACAAACAAAATCCGGGTGCGGTCCAGGTTTTCAAACAATTGTCCGGCCAGGCGCACCGCTGCGGCAGCCATGCTGATGGAATGGGCGCCGATGTCGGTGGCGCTGCGCACCTCCTTGGCGACCGAAAAAGATCGCTGGAAGAGCTGGTTAAGCGTGGTGCCTAAAGCGCCGGCGTCTGAGGCTGCCCGCACGGCGTCTTTCATCTGCCCCAGAATTTGCGGCTCCCCCAGCACCATGGAATTCAGCCCGCTGGCCACCCGGAAAGCGTGGCGCGCGGCATGCTCGTCTTGGTGGCTGTAGCTGTATCCGCGCAGTTCCTGGGCTTGCACACCACCCGCTTGGGCCAGCCAGTCCAGGGTCTGCGGCATGTGCTCGGTGCCGCCCGAGCAATACATCTCGGTGCGGTTGCAGGTGGAGAGAATGGCTGCCTCCAGGTGTGGGCTGACTGCGCTGCGCAATTGGTCTAGCTGATGGCCGATCTGGTCCAGCGCGAACGCGAAGCGCCCGCGCACATCCACCGGCGCGGTGTGGTGGTTCAACCCGATGGCCCAAACCGCCATATTCAGGCCGCCCGCCGTTTGCTGACGTCATATACCGCCGGGTGGCGGGCACGCTCCAGCACATCGGCAAACCGGGCGCGGATGGAGGTCTCGATACCGGCTGCATCCAAACCCATTTGCGCCAGTAGCTTGGCCGGTTCACCATGCTCAGTGAATACGTCGCTGATGCCCAGGCGCAGCACCGGAATTGCCAGACCGGCATCGGCCAGGTATTCCAGCACCGCCGATCCCGCTCCGCCCATCAGCGCGCCTTCTTCAACCGTGACCAGGACCGTGTGCTCAGCGGCCATACGGGCCAGCATGTCAGTATCCAGCGGCTTAGCCCAGCGCATATTGACCACGCTGGCATCCAGCGCCTCACCGGCTGCCAGCGCCGGGTACAGCAGCGTGCCGAATGCCAGGATGGCGATGGTCTTTCCGCTGCGCCGCTGCTCGGCCTGACCGAAAGGCAAGGGCGACAAATCGGTTTGCACCGCCACGCCCACCCCCGCACCGCGCGGGTAGCGCACGGCCACGGTATGGTCCTGCTGGTACCCCGTGCTGAGCAGCTGGCGGCACTCGTTTTCGTCCGCGGGGCAGGCAATGCTCACATCCGGCACGCAGCGCAAAAAGGGAATATCAAAAACGCCAGCGTGCGTGGCCCCGTCGGCCCCGACAATGCCTGCGCGGTCCAGCGCCAAAACCATGGGCAGCTTTTGCAAGGCCACGTCGTGGATCAGCTGGTCATAGGCGCGCTGCAAAAAGGTCGAATAAATCGCCACCACAGGCCGCATGCCTTCGCAGGCCAGCCCAGCGGCGAAGGTCAGGGCGTGCTGTTCGGCAATACCGACGTCGTAAAACCGGTCGGGGAAGCGGCGGTCAAATTCGACCATGCCCGAGCCCTCGCGCATAGCCGGGGTAATCGCCACCAGCTTGGGGTCGCAAGCCGCCATGTCGCACAGCCACTGCCCAAAGACATGGGTGAAGGTCGGCTTTTGTGGGGCGGTAGCGGGTTTCAAACCGACTGCCGGATCAAACTTGCCCGGTCCGTGGTAAGCCACGGGGTCGGCCTCTGCCAGCGCGTAGCCATGGCCTTTTTGGGTGATCACATGCAAAAACTGCGGGCCGCTGGCGTTGCGCACTTTGTGCAAGGCGTTGACCAGCGCGTCCACATCGTGGCCATCGACGGGGCCCACATAGTTGAAGCCCAGTTCCTCAAAAATCGTCGGGAAGCCCGCCGCGCGACGCGCTTGCGCCTCAATCTGCCGGGCCAGCTCGCGCAGGGGCGGTGCCACCTGCAAAACCATTTTGCCGGTCTCGCGCACCGCCGAATAAAAGGAGCCGCTGAGCAACTTGCCCAGGTAGCGGTTCAGCGCACCCACGGGCGGGCTGATCGACATGTCGTTGTCGTTGAGGATCACCAGCATGCGCGCCTTGCTGATACCGGCGTTGTTCATGGCCTCGTAGGCCATGCCGGCCGTCATGGCGCCGTCGCCGATGATGGCCACCGCATGGCGGTCCGAACCCTGGTGCTGTGCCGCCTGGGCCATTCCTAATGCGGCAGAGATGCTGGTAGACGAATGGGCGGTGCCGAAGGTGTCGAATTCGCTTTCACTGCGGCGCGGAAATCCACTCAAACCGCCCTGCTGGCGCAAGGTGGACATGCGCGCGCGCCGCCCGGTCAGAATTTTGTGCGGATAGGTCTGGTGGCCCACGTCCCAGACCAGCCGGTCGTCCGGTGTGTTGTAGACGTAGTGCAAGGCCACGGTCAGCTCGACGGTGCCCAGATTGGAGCTGAGATGCCCCCCGGTCTGGGACACGCTGTCGAGCAAAAAGGCCCGCAATTCGTCAGCCAATGCGGGCAGCTTCCAGCGCGGCAGGCGGCGAAGATCGGCAGGCCCCTGAATCGATGTCAATAAATTTTCCATGTTGTCAACCCTACTTGACACTTTTGATGTAAATTACTGTAACAAGAATCTGACGATAGTCAAGGCGGTTTTTCCCGAAAAGTGGGATTTAAGCGAAAAATATTTCGCTGGGCCGTCCGGCTTGTCAGCGTCGGCACCCGTGTCACCCGCAACCGAAGGCCCGCTCCATGCAACCCGTCGCCCCGCAACACGCCCGCGCCATCGTCTTCGTCAGCCCCCAGGTGCTGGCGGTGCAGCGCCTGCAACTCGCCGAGATGGGGCCTGCCGACGTGGAGGTGGAGGTGGCCTTCAGCGGCATTAGCACCGGCACCGAACGCCTGCTCTGGGACGGCACCATGCCGCCCTTCCCCGGCCTGTCCTACCCGCTGGTGCCGGGCTATGAGTCGGTGGGGACGGTGGTGCGCCGGGGCGCAGAGGCCAAGCTGGACATTGGTGAGACTGTTTTTGTTCCCGGGTCCTACAGCTTCAAAGAGGCAGCCAATGTATTTGGCGGCTCGGCCGAGCGTCTGGTCCTGGCGGACAGCCGCGCGGTGCGCCTGCCCGCCGGCATCGGCGCGCGCGGCGTGCTGCTGGCATTGGCGGCCACCGCCTACCACGCCATGTCGGGCGGGCGCCACGACCTGCCCCTGGGCGTACCCGACCTGATCATCGGCCACGGCGTTATGGGGCGTTTACTGGCGCGCCTGAACCTGGCGCTGGATTTGCCGCCGCCCACGGTCTGGGAAACGCAGGCGGCGCGGCGCGCCGGCACGCACGGTTACCCGGTGGTGCACCCCGACGAGGACAGCCGCAAAAACTACCGTGGCGTCTACGACGTCAGCGGCGACGCCAGCCTGCTCAACACCCTGATCGGGCGTTTGCAGCCCGGCGCGGGCGGCGAGGTGGTGCTGGCCGGCTTTTACAAGGAAGACCTGCGCTTTGCCTACGCCCCGGCCTTTATGCGGGAAGCGCGCATCCGCATCGCGGCGCAGTGGTCGCCGGGCGACCTGCTGGCGGTCACCGAACTGGTGCAGAAGGGGAAACTCGACCTGGAAGGGCTGATCACCCACACCGAAACCCCCGAAAACGCCCAGGCCGCATACACCACGGCCTTCACCGACCCGAACTGCCTGAAAATGGTGCTGGCCTGGCGGCCGTGATGTCCACGCTGCCGCCACCAATCGGGGAGCTGATATGGACATGCTAATAGCGGGTTTGGTGATTTTTCTGGGTGTCCACGCGTTGCGTGTCTGGGGTGAGGGCCTGCGCGGTGCCCTGCTGCTGCGCTTGGGTCCCTTGGGTTTCAAGGGCGTGTATTCCATCGCTTCACTCGTGGGTTTTTATCTGCTCATCGTGGGCTACGGGCAGGCCCGGCTGGAGCCGGTGCAGCTCTGGACGCCGCCGCACGGTATGGCGCATGCCACGGTGGCGCTGATGTGGGTGTCCATGGTCCTGCTCGCGGCCGCCGAGATTCCGCGCAACGCCATCAAAGCCCGCCTGCACCACCCCATGGTGCTAGGCGTCAAAGTCTGGGCGCTGGCCCATATCCTGGCCAACGGCAGGCTGCACGATGTGCTGCTGTTTGGCGGCTTCCTGGTCTGGGCGGTGCTGAATTTTCGCGCCGCCCGCCAGCGCGACCGTGCAGCCCTTGAAGCCGGCGACATACCCGAGACGCCGCCCGTATCCGGCGCAGCCACGATCGGCACGGTGCTAGCCGGCACGGTGGCCTGGGCGGCTTTTATTCTGGTGGTGCACGTCTGGCTGATTGGCGTGGCTCCGCTTCCCGGCATGGCGGCCTGAACCGACTGCACCGATGCCCTCAACCGAGAAAACGAGAGAACCCGCATGGCATTGACTTTCCCTTTTGCGGCCATTGTTGGCCAGGAAGAAATGACGTTGGCGATCCAGGTGGTGGCCGTCGACCCCAGCATTGGCGGCGTGCTGGTGCTCGGAGACCGGGGTACCGGCAAATCCACTGCGGTGCGGGCCCTGGCCGATTTGCTGCCGCCCATCCAAGTCGTGCAAGGCTGCCCCTATGGCTGCGACCCCTTGGCCAAAAATCCCTGCGCGCAATGCCAGGCGGCGCGCGCGGCATCGGGCAAAAAACTCCCAACCCTGGAGCGCCCGGTGCCGGTGGTCGATCTGCCTTTGGGCGCAACCGAAGACCGCGTGGTCGGCGCACTCGACCTGGAAAAAGCGCTGACGCAGGGCGTCAAGGAATTTGCGCCCGGCCTGCTGGCGCAGGCGAACCGGGGCTTTTTGTACATCGACGAGGTCAATCTGCTGGAGGACCATCTGGTCGACCTGCTGATTGACGTAGCCGCCTCCGGTGAGAACCTGGTCGAGCGCGAGGGCCTGAGCGTGCGCCACCCCGCCCGCTTTGTGCTGGTGGGCAGCGGCAACCCCGAAGAGGGCGAGTTGCGCCCGCAGTTGCTGGACCGTTTTGGCCTGTCCGTGGAAGTCCGCACACCGCAAGACCTGGCCCTGCGCGTGCAGGTGATCAAGCGCCGCGATGCATTCGAACGCGACCCGGCCGGTTTTCGCGCCGAGTGGGAGGCCGAGAACCAGAAACTGCGCAAAAACATTCTCAAAGCCCGCAGCGCGCTGAACCGCCTGGAAGTGGGCGACGACTTGCTGCACCTGTGCGCCGCGCTCTGCCAGAAACTGGGCACCGACGGACTGCGCGCTGAGCTCACGCTCTTGCGCACCACCCGCGCCATGGCCGCCTTGCGTGGCGCGAAAAAAGTGACGCTGGCGCATCTGCGCGAAATCGCGCCCATGGTGCTGCGCCACCGCCTGCGGCGCAACCCGCTGGACGACACCGGCTCCAGCGTGCGGGTGCAACGTGCCATGGACGAGGTGCTGGGCAGCGATGCGGCCCAAGCCGTGCGAGCCGCTGGGGCGCACCCGGCGGCCGCGCAGGGCTGAATCCGGCCTGTTTCCGGCATACCCGGCATCTGGTGCGCATGACACAGGACCTCGGCACTCTCACCCCGCCCGCAGCCGGTGACGCGCAGCAGGACGCGCCGCCATCGGCCATTTGGAGCGACGCACAGCTGCTGCTGCTGGCGCTACAGGTGGATCCGGTCGGTTTTGGCGGCGTCTGGCTGCGCGCCGGGCATGGGCCGGTGCGCGAAGCCTGGCTGGCGCAATTGGCCCGCGCTTTAGGGCCACGCCCGCTGGTCAAAGTACCCCACCACATCGACTCCGAACGCCTGCTGGGCGGCACCGATCTCACCCATACGCTGCAAACTGGCGCACTCCAGTGGCAAGACGGCGTGCTGGCCACGGCCCACGGCGGCATCGTCGCGCTGGCCATGGCCGAACGCCTGAGCGTGGGCACAGCGGCGCAAATGCTCTACACGCTGGAGCGTGGCCGCATCCGCCACAGGCAGGGCGAGCAGGACTGCCGCTTTGGCATCGTGGCATTGGACGAATCAGGCGAAGACGAGCCAGGCCTGGCCCCGGCCCTTTCCGAGCGCCTGGGGGTCTGGATCAGCCTGGACACAGTCAGCCGCTTCGATAGCCTAAACACCCTGGAACTGCTCAGCCCCGAGGAGCTGGCCCGCACCCAATCCGACCTGAAAAAAGTCGGCGTCCAGGACCAGGACGTGGGCGCGCTGTGCCAGGCCGCGCTGGCACTGGGCATTGACAGTTTGCGCGCGCCTTTGCTGGCAGTACAGGTGGCACGCGTACATGCGGCGCTGAACCAGCGCGAGGCCGTGGCGCAGGAAGACCTGGCGTTGGCCGCACGCTGGGTGCTGGCCCCGCGCGCAACCGTCGTACCAGCACCCCAGGAACCGCCGCCCGAATCAACCGACAGTGAACCGCCACCACCCCAGGAGCCACCTGCGCAGGAGGAGCCGCAGGACGATGACACCCCTGCGCCACCGCCACCCGATGAACAGGGCGAGTCCGAGCAGCCTGAGATGCCGTCCGACCAGGAACTCGCCGAGATGCTGATTGCCGCCGCCGTAGCCGCCCTGCCGCCGCACCTGCTGGACCGCATGCTGCTGCAGCGCCAGAACGCATTGAAAGGCGTGCGCGCGGCCCAAAGCGGCAGCAGCGGACAGGCACAAAAACACAAGATGCGCGGCCGCCCCTTGAGCCCGCGCGCGGGCAAACCCCACGCCGGGGCGCGCCTGCACCTGCTGGCCACGCTGCGCGCGGCAGCGCCCAAACAAAAACTGCGCCGCACGCCGGCTAGCTCCCCCGCCGTTGCGCGCAATCGCATCAGCCTGTGGCCCGAGGACTTCCATATCCAACGCTTTGAACAGCGCAGCCCCTCCTGCCTGATATTCGCCATCGACGCCTCGGGCTCGGCGGCGCTGGAGCGGCTGGCCGAGGCCAAGGGCGCGGTGGAAATCCTCCTGCAACAATCCTACGCGCGGCGCGACAGTGTCTGCGTGCTGGCTTTTCGCGGCGCCAAGGCCGAGGTTTTGCTGCCGCCCACGCGCTCGCTGGTGCGAGCCAAGCGTGCACTGGCGGGCTTACCCGGCGGCGGCGGCACACCGCTGGCCCTGGCGCTGCAGCGCGGTCTTGAGCAGGCCATGCAGGTGCAGCGTGCGGGCATGACGCCCAGCCTGGTGGTCCTCAGCGATGGGCGCGCCAACATCGATTTGGCCGGTCTGGGTGGACGCGCACAGGCCGGTGCCGACGCCCTGGCCCTGGCACAACGCTGGGCCCTGAGCCCCTGGGCGGCGCTGTGGATTGATACCGCGCCCAAACCCGAACCACTGGCCCAGGCGCTGGCGCGCACCATGGGCGCGCAGTACCTGCCCATGCCCTATGTGCAGGCGCAACGCATGGCTGCCGCCATGCAAACCCTGCGGAGCTGAACTGCGGTGCTAGATGGGCTGTACCCGCCGCTGCAAGCTGCTGATCTGGGCCCGGACTGGCCGCATATGGACTGCAGCCGCTTTGTGCAAACGCCGGGCGTGCGCTGGCATGTGCAGATTGCGGGCAGCGGGCCGGTGCTGCTGCTGCTGCACGGTGCGGGCGCGTCCACCCATACCTGGCGGGATTTGTTGCCCACACTGAGCGCGGATTTCACCGTGGTCTGCCCGGACCTGCCAGGCCACGCGCTCAGCCACATCGCCCCCAGCTGGCGGCCAGGCCTGCGCGAGATGGCCGACGCCTTGGACGATTTGCTGCGCGCACTGGGGCTGCAGCCCCAGGTGGTCGTCGGCCACTCCGCAGGGGGCGCGGTGGCCGCGCAATGGGTGCTGGACCGCCACAACCACACGGTAGCGCGCAGCCCCACGCTGATCGGGCTGAATCCGGCCTGGCTGCCCATACCCGGCATGGCCAGCTGGATGTTCCCGGCAGCGGCCAAGGTGCTGGCCCTCAATCCACTGTCTGCGCTGTGGATTGCACGCCACGGAAAGCGCCCGGGGGTGGTCAAAAAGCTGGTGGACGAAACCGGTTCGCGGCTCAACGCGCAGGGCGTGGACTATTACGCGCGACTGATTCGACAACCGGCGCATGTACGCGGTGTGTTGGCCATGATGGCGGCATGGGACATGGGCGCGCTGGGGCGGCGTATGCCGGAGCTGCGCGGCCCGGTTTTTCTGCATCTGGGCGGTCGCGACACCACCGTTCCGACCAGCTGGTCCGGGCGCACCTACGCGGTGCTGGCGCACGCGCGCGGCATCACCGTGCCCGAGTTGGGCCATCTGGCGCACGAAGAAGCACCCGCTTTGGTAGCCGACTACATCCGCAGCTGGGCGCTCGAATCGCTCAGCCAAACGGGCCGTTGAGCTGCACCGTGGTCAGATTCAAAAGACCGGCCGCGCTGACCCACACGAGGTAGGGCAGATTCATCCAGCCCGCCGCCGGCTCGATACGGCGCAAGACCCGCACCACGGCCAGCACCGACAGCCATAAAGCCATCCATTCCAGCAAAGCCCAGTCGGGCCGCTGAAGGGTGAAATACAGGTAACTCCACAGCACGTTGCACACGGCATTACAGGCAAAGACGCTGACTATGGCGCGGCGCTCCGAGCGGCTCACTGCGGCATACCAGGCGAGCCAGCCGCTGACTGCGCAGAGCGTGAAAATCGTGGTCCAAATCGGGCCAAAGGCGATATCCGGCGGCTTCCAGTCGGGTTGGCGCAAGGCCAGGTACCAGGGCCCTATATCGGTCAGCGAACCGCCCACCGCAGCGACGCCCAAACTGAGCGCGAACGCCAGCGGCAGGCCGGGCCACAGCGGCGGGCGTGGCCCCTTAAAAATCAAGCCCGGGCCATCCCGAACAGATGCGCCAGGTCTTTGAAGAAGATGCGCACGTGGGCCATGGGTTTCTTGCGCACCAGCTCTTTGTTCATGTAGGACTCGAAGGTCAGTTGCTGCACATCTTTGTCTTCGCAGATTTTGACGAAGCGCTCGCGCCGCTTGTCATTCTGGTACCAGAAGTACTGCAATATACCCAGCACCCAAAAGACTTTGCCATGCAAGCGCATGAACTGCTTACGGGCTTGTTTCAACATGGCCGGGTTGTTGTGGATGATGGCCTGGTTCACCGCGTGCGCGGCAACACGGCCACCGAACATGGCGTAGTAAATGCCTTCACCCGATGCCGGGGCCACCACACCAGCGGCGTCACCTGCAAGCACCACATTACGGCCGTTTTCCCAGCGCGGCAGCGGCTTGAGCGGGATCGGCGCACCCTCGCGGCGCAGGGTCTCGAGGTGCGCCAGACCACCCAATTCACGCAGGCGGCCCACGGCGGAACGCAGGGAATAGCCCTTGTCGGCGCTGCCGGTGCCGATGCTCATGGTGTCGCCGTGGGGGAAAACCCAGCCGTAAAAATCAGGCGAGAGCAAACCGTTGTAGTAGACGTCGCAGCGGTTCGGGTCGTGGCTGGCGTCGCCTTGCGGAGCCTTGACGATCTCGTGGTACGCGAACACGTACTTGGTTTTCTCGTAGCCCTCGATGGTCTGGCGCGCCACCTCGGACTTGGCACCGTCCGCACCAATCACATAGCGGGCACGCACGCTGACCGGTGCATGGTCTTCGTTTTTACCGGCGGGCGTGTAGTGCACACGGGCCACGCCGTCGGCGTCTTCGGTGATCTTGTCAAACACAGCCCGCACGCGCTGCGCGCCATTGGCCTGCGCCCGCGCGCGCAGCCATTCGTCAAACTCGTCGCGGTTGACCATGCCGACAAAGCCGTTTTCAATCGGGATATCGACTTTTTTGTCCTTGGGCGAAATCATGCGCGCGCAACGCGCCTTGGCCACCAGCAGGTGGTCAGGGATCTGGAAGTCTTTGATCAGGCGCGGCGGGATCGCGCCGCCGCAGGGTTTCGTGCGGCCCTGGCGGTCCAGCAGCAACACGGTGCGGCCTTCTTGCGCCAGGTCATCGGCAGCGGTTGCGCCAGCGGGTCCGCCGCCGACGACTACGACATCATATTCTTGGGTTTGCATAGTGTGGCTCCTTGCCAAAGGTGAGGGGGGTGAATACAGGCACAAAGAACACAAAAAGGGCGGCGCAGGGCTGGCGCGCGGTTCATGCTGCAAGCCCTTGTGGCATCCCATAGCCCAGGCGCAAGGCCCAGGCGCTGACCATCATCCCGGCCACGAAGAGCGGGACACCAAAAGCACTGACCGACAGCGCTTTTTCAACCGGAGATTGGATAAATCGAAGCATCAAAGGCAGCTGCGCCAGCATCAGCAGCAGCACTGCGAGCGCATGCGAAGGCGCGCCCCAGTGCAACAGCAACAAGGCCACCCACACTTGCGGCACCAGCATGACCAGGCATGCGGCCTTGGCAGCGCCGACCACGCCCAGTTGCACTGGCAGCGACCGCACACCCATTTGCGAATCGCCTTGCACCGCTTTGAAATCATTGAGCGTCATGATGCCGTGGGCACCCAGGCTGTACAGCAAGGCCAGCACCACAATCGGCGAGGCGGGCATCATGCCGCCCACCATGACAGCCGCGCCGGTGATCCAGGCCAGGCCCTCGTAGCTCAAGGCGCAGGCCGCGTTACCCAGCCAACCGTCGTTTTTCAAGCGCAAAGGTGGCGCGCTGTAGGCCCAGGACAAGAGCAAGGCCAGACCGCAGGCGTACAAGCCCCAAGGCCCCAAAGCCTGCGCCCACAAGAGCGACAGCACGGTCCATAGCACCGCGATGTACAGACCCCAACGCCCCGGCATACGCCCCGAGGGAATGGGACGCTGCGGCTCGTTGATGGCGTCTACGTGCCGGTCAAACCAATCATTCACCGCCTGGCTGCTGGCGCAGACCAGCGGCCCAGTCAAAATCAAACCGGCGAGTACCAGCGTCCAGTTGTCGCTCAGCGACCGCCCGGAGGACACCGCTCCGCAGGCGAATGCCCATACCGGAGGGAACCAGGTGATCGGCTTGAGCAACTCCGCGACAGTGGACAATTTGGGGTAATCCATGCAAGCAGTTTTGCATGACACTTTGGAATGTCAATAGGGATTGACACTTATTTGCGGGTTTTTTACAGCCGCCAGCGATTTTCCCGGACTTTTCCGGCCGGGGCCTACTCGGCTTCGCCTTCCGACACCATGCCATGGCGGCGCAGCTTGACGTACAGACTCTGGCGCGACAAACCCAGCATTTCAGCCGCAGAGGCGCGGTTGTTGTGGGTCAGGTCCAGGGCCGACTTGATACACATGCGCTCAATCATGTCCACCGTCTCGCCCACGATGTCTTTCATGGGAAGCCGACCCACCAGGCGGGCAAGCTGGGCCACCGAATCCGACATGCCCGAGCTTTCCCGTACTTCTGGCAATTGACGCCGGGTCACGTCGCGCACATAAAAAGCGTAAAAAACTTCGCTCTCCGTCGATTGCAGGGTGAGGGCGGCAATTTCCACTGCCACGGCCGTACCGGTGAAGCCCAGCAAGTTGGTAGCAAAGTCTTTCACCGACGTTTGCTGGCGCAAATTGGTATTGAGCACGCCCCAGTCAATGCCGCCGCGCACAAACCACTGCTCCAGCGCCTGGCCGTTCAACTGCGAACTGGCGGTCGCGCCAACGATGGACATGAACTCGGCATTGACCGCCTTGATAGAGCCGCTGCGGTCGGTCAGCACAAATCCGTCCGGCGCACGCTCCATGGCCTGGGACAACAAAGCCGCAACCCCTTGTCCGCCCTGCTCGTTGGCAGACTCCTGTGGTAAGAGGCGCACTAAGAATTGGGCCCCGCTTTCCTGGCGGAACACTGTGGCCGTGACGGTGCACTCGGCCACTGCGCCACTGAAACGCGCCTTACGCATTTCGACCCGGCCGGTGGCGTAGGCCATACGCATCAGGGCCTGGATGTCTTCGCGGCTCGAGGGCTCAAAGGCTTCCATGACCTCGCGGCCGACCAGACGCTTGGTGGCATCTTTGAGCAGCGCCTGGGCGCTGAGGTTGACTTCGGTGACGCGCAGCGTGTTCGACTCCACCAGCATGACCGCCTCAATCGAGGTGTCAAACAGAATGCGGTAACGGGTTTCGATGTGCCGCAGGCGCTGGTAATCGCGCTCCATGGCCTGCTGGGTTTCCACCAGGCGGCGCTGCAGTGCCGCCAAGGCCTCCATGTCGCGTCCCAGCGCCAAAAACCGCCCGTCCGATTCAAACTTGACCAATGCGTATTGCACGGGGACATCGACGCCCTTAGGCGAGGGGTGATTCACATGGCGCCAACGCAAATCGGCACCATCCGAGGCGGAAGCCAACATGTCCTGCACTTTGCCGCGGCTGTCCACCGCGACCGTGTCAATCCATGCCTGCCCGACCCAGTTGTGGCAGGCCAGGCTGGCCAAATCATCTTTTTTCACCGAGACGTCTTGCACCACGCCGTCTTTGTCGATGACCAGAGCCAAGTCCGAAGTCACTCCGATCAGGGATGCGAGCGTGTGAGCGTCGATCGGGGGCAGTTTCATGTAAGTGATCAAGAAAGCGGGGCTGGACACTGCTGACCAACTGGTTGTATTGTTAGGTTTATTGTAAACGTAGTGTCAACTAAAGAATACACTGCTAAAAAACAAAATGTTGACAGATTGACGGAGGCCATAGCGCCCAGAGGTCAATTCATGGCAAGCCAGCGTTCGGCTGACTGCACGGCTTCATCCGCCGCATCGGCGGAAAAATCGGCGCCCAAAACGTGCACCAAATCGGGGCGTTGCTGAATCAAGAACCCACCCAACATGATTTTGATGCCCGGGTTGGCGCTGCGCTGGCGGGCCCCGGACAAGGCTTGCTGGACCTGCGGCACCTGTTGTTCCATGGAAATACCCACGCCCAGCACGTCAAACCAGTCGGACTGCAGCGCTAGTGACAGCTCCTGCGCGCTGGGCGCGTGCACCGCCTTGACCCGCCAGCCCGCCAGCCGGAAAAACTCAGCAACCATCAAGCTGCCCAAGCTGTGCTGCGAGGCGGCATTGGCCAACAAAAGCCGTCTGGGCGCACCCTGAACCGGGCGGGAGCCCGCCATGAATTCCGGGCTCAGCGCATACATCGCCGTCTGAAGGCGCACCATGGCCATCGACATACTGGCAAAGTCCATGCGATCCGCGCCCCACCAGTCACCCATCAGCTGGGCCGTGGGGCTGATCCCGCGCAGGTAAATGTCGGGCCAGCTGCGACCCTGGTCGCGCCAGGCGCGCAGCAGGTTCAGGGTCGCGTCCTGGCTATCTGTGGCTGCATGCGCCAACTCAGACCACTGGCTGGTGCCCAGAGCCAGCAGCGCGCGCGCATGTGCCAACTGTTCGGGCGCCTCCGGCTTGGCCACCAAACGCAGGCGGCTCGGGCCATTGATGAGGCGCTGGATAGGCGCGATATCCAGGAGAAAGCGGGGAAGTCGTTTGACCGCTGCGTCGAGCATGCGCAACTCCTTTGATTGCATGGTTTCGGATACAAAAGTGTGGTGTTGCTTGCCCATCTTGTAATCATGGAAAACCCTAGTTTTGTATTAAAAAAAATACGTCAATTTAGGTTGACACTAGTTCATAATGGTTCTACATTGAGCCGCAAGCCAGACCCATGCGGCACCCCGTCAACCCGAAAAAGGAAGCCCGAAGTGACCAAGCCCCTGTACACGCCCGAGCAACGCGTCAAGCGCGACTCCAGCGTGTGGACCCTGGTTCAAGGCATCCTGGCCCCGGTCCAGTTTCTGGTGTTCCTGGTCAGTCTGGGCTTGGTTCTGCGTTTCTTCTGGACCGGCGAGGCCGAGCAAACCGCCCTGATTTCGGTGGTCATCAAGACCATCGTGCTCTACATCATCATGGTCACCGGCTGCATTTGGGAAAAAGTCGTCTATGACGTCTACCTGTTTGCCGAGGCCTTTTACTGGGAAGACATGGTCAGCATGGTGGTGATGATTTTGCACACCGCCTACGTCGCCATGTGGTGGCACGGCGGTTTCACGCCCACCGAGCAGCTGGCGCTGGCGCTGGCCGCCTACTTCACCTACGTGATCAACGCGGCCCAGTACATCCTCAAATTGCGCCGCGCCCGCCTGCAGGCTGCTGAGGGAAGCAGGGAAATGCCGCTGACCGGCGAAATGGGACCTGCCTGATGAGCACTGTCATCCCTATCCAAACGGCGGCAGCCACAGGTTGCCAGACCGCCCCGGTTCTGGTGGAGCGCGGCCAGCGCGAGGTGTTTTGCGGCCTCACCGGGATCATCTGGCTGCACCGCAAGATCCAGGACGCATTTTTTCTGGTGGTCGGCTCGCGCACCTGCGCGCACCTGATCCAGTCAGCAGCCGGCGTGATGATTTTTGCCGAGCCCCGCTTCGGCACGGCCATCATCGACGAGCGTGATCTCGCCGGTTTGGCCGACGCCAACGAAGAACTAGACCGCGTGGTGCAGCAGCTGCTGGCGCGCCGCCCCGATATCAAGCTGCTGTTCCTGGTCGGTTCCTGCCCCTCCGAGGTCATCAAGCTCGACCTCTCGCGCGCCGCCGAGCGCCTGAGCAGGCAGTACCTACCCGATGTGCGGGTGCTCAACTATTCCGGCAGCGGCATTGAAACCACTTTCACCCAAGGCGAAGACGCCTGCCTGGCCTCTTTGCTGCCGGTGCTGCCGCGCTCACAAGCCCCCGCGCCAGGTGCTGCGCCTGCGCAGTTGCTGATTGTGGGCACGCTGGCCGACGTGGTCGAAGACCAGATGCGCAAACTCTTGAACGACATGGGTATTGCGCAGGTGGCATTTTTCCCACCGCGTAAGAGCCGCGCGATGCCGCAGGTCGGGCCCGACACCGTCTACCTGCTGGCGCAACCCTTTCTGGCCGATACCGCACGCGGGCTGGACGCCATGGGCGCACGCCGGCTGGGAGCGCCCTTTCCGCTGGGCAGCGAAGGAACCACGCTATGGCTGCAAGCCGCTGCGCAGGCTTTCGGCGTCCCGCAGGCGCGCTTTGAACAGGTCACCGCTGCACCGCGCGCCCGCGCCGAACAGTCACTGGGTCGGCACCGCACCGCGCTGACCGGCAAGCGCATCTTTTTCTTCCCCGACTCGCAGCTGGAAATCCCGCTGGCGCGTTTTGTTCAGCGTGAACTCGGCATGGACCTGTGCGAAGTCGGTACCCCGTACCTGCACCGCCAGCAGATGGAGCCCGAGCTGGCGCTGCTGCCCGCCAACACCCGCCTGAGCGAAGGCCAGGACGTGGAAAAACAACTCGACCGCTGCCGCCAGGATCAGCCCGATCTGGTGGTCTGCGGCCTGGGATTGGCCAACCCGCTGGAAGCCGAAGGCATGAGCACCAAGTGGGCAATTGAATTGGTTTTCACGCCCATCCAGGGCTACGAGCAGGCGGGCGATCTGGCCAACCTGTTCAGCCGCCCCTTGGCACGCAAGCTCAAGCTGGTCGCCTAAGGACACGCACACCATGCAACTCACACTCTGGACATACGAAGGCCCGCCGCACATCGGTGCCATGCGCGTGGCCACCGCCATGACCGATGTGCACTATGTGATGCACGCGCCGCAGGGTGACACCTACGCCGACCTGCTCTTCACCATGATCGAGCGCCTGCCCCGCCGCCCGCCGGTGACCTACACCACCTTCCAGGCGCGTGACCTCGGCGGCGACACGGCAGAGTTGTTCAAAACCGCTGTGAAAGACGCTTACGACCGTTTTGCGCCCAAGGCCATGCTGGTAGGTGCCTCCTGCACTGCGGAGCTCATTCAAGACGACCCGGGTGGCCTGGCGCTGGCGCTGAACCTGCCCATTCCGGTGGTGGCACTGGAGTTGCCGGCCTACCAACGCAAGGAAAACTGGGGCGCTTCCGAGACCTTCTACCACCTGGTGCGTCGCCTGGCAAAGAAGTCGGATGCGGCAAGCCCGATGGACGGCACTCGTCGCCCACGCTGCAATATCCTGGGCCCCAGTGCCCTGGGCTTTCGCCACCGCGATGACGTCAAGGAAATCCGCCAACTGCTGACCCGATTGGGCGTAGATGTTGCCGTCGTAGCCCCCTTAAGCGCCAGCGCGGCCGATTTGCAAAGCCTTCCAGACGCCGACTTCAATGTCCTGCTCTACCCGGAGATCGCCCAGACCACCGCGCAGTGGTTGCAGCGTCAGTTCGGTCAGCCCTTTACCAAAACCGTGCCCATTGGCATGAGCGCCACCCGCGAGTTTGTGCAAGAAGTCGCAGCGCTGGCCGGCATTTCGGTACCCGCCGACATCGAGGCCGATGCACACGCCGTCTGGTATGCCCGCTCGGTCGATTCGACCTACCTCACGGCTAAGCGCGTGTATGTATTCGGCGACGCCACCCATGTGATCGCTGCCGCGCGTTTTGCGCAGGACGAAATGGGCTTCGAGGTCGTCGGCATGGGCACCTACAGCCGCGAATTCGCCCGCGAAGTGCGCGACGCCGCCAAGCTGTATGGCGTCGAGGCTTTGATCAGCGACGACTACCTGGCGGTGGAAGCGCAAATCACCCAGCTGCAACCCGAGTTGATTCTGGGCACGCAAATGGAGCGCCATATCGCCAAGCGCCACGCGATCCCCTGCGCGGTGATTTCGGCCCCCGTGCATGTGCAGGATTTCCCCGCGCGGTACGCGCCGCAAATGGGTTTTGAAGGTGCCAATGTGCTGTTTGACACCTGGGTCCATCCGCTGATGATGGGTTTGGAGGAGCACCTGCTGGGCATGTTCCGCGAAGACTTTGAATTTCATGACGCAGCAGGCTCCTCACACCTGGGCGGCAAAGCAGCGGCCGCGCAACCCGCGCAGGAAGCGCTTGCCGAGGTGACAGCGCACGGGGATACCGCCCCCCCGACAGCACATTCGCCGGCCGTGGCACCTGCAGCGACCGCAGCACCCGCTGTTGACACCAAACCGGGCATCGGCATGTGGTCCACCGATGCCGAAAAAGAACTCGGAAAAATTCCCTTCTTTGTGCGCGGAAAAGCCCGCCGCAACACCGAACGCTTCGCGTCCGAAATGGGTATTCAGAACATCACCGTGGAGACGCTTTACGATGCAAAAGCCCACTACAGCCGCTGACCCACGCAGCGCGGTGGCGCTGAATTTGGTCATCGTGACCATGGACACGCACCTGGCCAGCAGCGTCGAGCGCGCCCGCTTGCGCTTGTCGCGCGAGCTGCCGCAACTCACCATCTCCTTGCACGCCGCTTCCGAATACGCGACCAACGCAGCCGCACTGGCGCGCTGCCGCAGGGACCTGGCCAGCGCCGACATTGTGATCGCCGGCATGTTGTTCCTGGAAGACCATTTTTTACCGGTACTCGATGTGTTGCAAGCGCGCCGCATGGAATGCGACGCCATGATTTGCATGGCCTCGGCGTCGGAAGTGGTGCGGCTCACACGCCTGGGCAACTTCGACATGAGCAAGCCCGCCAGCGGTCCCATGGCCCTGCTCAAGAAACTGCGTGGCGGCAACTCCAAAGAAAAGGCCGCGCCCGCCGGTGCGGCGCAGATGAAGATGCTGCGCCGCCTGCCGCAGCTGCTGCGCTTTGTACCCGGGACCGCACAGGATGTACGCGCCTACTTCCTGACCCTGCAGTACTGGCTGGGCGGATCGGACGAGAACGTATTGAACATGCTGCGCCACGCCGTGGCCCGTGGTGCTGCCGGTCCGCGCAAGGCTCTGCGCGAGCGCGTGGTGGTGCAAGCGCCCGTGGATTACCCGGACGTCGGCGTGTACCACCCCCGTATGGCCGGCCGCTTCTCTGAGCGAATTCAGGAGCTGCCATTACCGTCGACCGGGGGTGCGGCTCCATTGGGAACCGTGGGCATTCTGGTTTTGCGCTCTTACCTGCTATCCAACAATGCCGGTCATTACGACGGCGTGATCTCGGCCCTGGAAGCAAAGGGCATGCGGGTGATTCCCGCCTTTGCGTCAGGCCTGGACTGCCGCCCGGCGATGGAACAGTTTTTCTACGAGAACGGCAAACCCTGTGTGGATGCAGTGGTCTCGCTCACCGGCTTCTCGCTGGTCGGTGGCCCAGCCTACAACGATGCCAAAGCCGCGCATGAGGCGCTGGCGAAACTCGACGTGCCCTATGTCGCAGCGCACCCGGTGGAGTTTCAGACCCTGGACCAATGGGGCGGCTCCGACCGCGGCCTGATGCCGGTGGAGAGCACCATCATGGTCTCTATCCCCGAGCTGGACGGCTCGACCAATCCCATGGTTTTTGGCGGCCGTCCCGGTGCGCCGGGCGTGACCTGCACCGGCTGTGACCAGCGCTGCACCTTCAAGGCCAGCGACCGCGCCCAAGACATGCACACCTGCCCCGAGCGCGCCTGGATGCTGGCCGCCCGCGTGGCCAAGCTGGTGGCCTTGCGCCGCAGCGAGCGCGCCCAACGCAAAGTGGCCATCGTTATCTTCAACTTCCCACCCAATGCCGGTAATGTGGGCTCGGCAGCCTACCTGTCGGTTTTTGAGTCCCTCTTCCACACCATGGCCGCCATGCAA
>Ga0214919_10004865_pt1 | contig 19331 bp, 14 predicted proteins | sample LL1503_MetaG_FD_177994 | JGI IMG/M metagenome (GOLD analysis project Ga0214919, IMG submission 177994) | Freshwater microbial communities from Lake Lanier, Atlanta, Georgia, United States - LL-1503 | ecosystem: Environmental > Aquatic > Freshwater > Lake | place: USA: Georgia | collected...
GCGCCGCCATACGCGCGGTATCGAGCTCCACCCGCACCTCGCGGTAGACACCACCGATGCGTTTGACCGCACCCACGCCGGGCACGCCGCGCAAACGCTTGCTCACTGTGTTGTCCACAAACCAACTAATGGCTTGGTCATCACGCACTTGCATACCGGGCGCGCCAGAAGCCTGCACCGTATAAGCCAACACCACGCGGCCCGCCGTAGTGGCCTTGGTTACTGAAGGGTCGCGCAACTCAGAGGGCAAATCTGCACGCACGCTGGCAACAGCATCACGCACTTCATTGACGGCTTCGTTGATCGGCTTTTCCAGCACAAACTCCACCGTCACTACCGCACTGCCATCGAGCACGGTGGTATACACGTTTTTCACACCCGCCAAAGTGGCCACCGCGTCCTCTATCTTGCGCGCCACCTCGGTTTCCATTTGCGCAGGCGCAGCGCCTGGCAAACCCGCCTCTACCGTTACGACGGGTAACTCAATATCTGGAAAGTCCTGCACCACACTACCGCGAAAGGCCAGCAAACCAGCCAGCGTGAGCAAGGCGAACAGCATGATCGCCGGGATCGGATTCCTGATCGAATAAGCCGAAAAATTCACGTCGGCCCCTTACTGCGCGCTTGCACTGGCAGCGGGCCGCGCAGCACTGGCGGGCGCAGCGGGTGTAGCGGGCGCGGGCGCGGGCGCGGCTACTTTGACGCTGTCGCCATCGCGTAAAAAGCCTGCACCCGAGGACACCACCAAGGCATCGGCTTGCAGCCCATCGGTCACCTCAATCACCGGGCCTGCCGGGCTGTTGGCACGCCGACCCGTGTTAATCCGGGTCTGCGTGACGCGGCCATCGTTTTGCAGAAGGAAACAATAGCTAAACCCGTCGCGTACCACGACTGCCTGCTGGGCCACCGTCAAAGCCGGCGTTTGGCCCAACACAAATTCACCCGGTGCATACATGCCGGGCTTGAGCGCTGCGGCGTTTTTGTCTAGGGGGCCGAGCAGGTCCACGTAGACCAGGCCCACCCGGCTTTGGGCATCCACCGTAGGCGACAGCATGCGCACCCTGCCCTGCCACTGGCCGCCGCCCGGCGCAGTAATGCGGGCGCTAGCACCTACTGCGACGCGCGCCAATTCATGGGCCGTCAGCTCGGCACGCCATTCCAGACGGCTGCGGCGCAGCATGCGGAACAACTCGCTGCCGGGTGCTACTACGGCACCCAAGGCGGCGTTGCGCGCAATGATGGTGCCGCTGTCAGGCGCGATGATTTGCGTATGCTTGAGCCGCAGCAACTGGCTGTCTAGCCCGGCTTTGGCCGCCTCCAAGCGGGCTTTGGACATTTGTTCGGCGCTGAGCATCTGGCTGATTTGCTGGCTGCTCAAGGCGCTGTCGTTTTGCAGGGCGCGGGCGCGGTCGGCGTTTGCCACCGCATCCTGCGCAGCGGCTTGGGCCTCCGCTAATTGGGCGCGCGCCAAGGCGACATCGGCCTGCACACTTTCGGCCGATAGCTGCGCCAATAATTGGCCTGCTTGCACCACATCGCCGATATTAGCCATGAGGTCGGCAATACGCAAACCGCCCACTTCGGCAGACACACTGGCCTCTTGCCAGGCGGCCACATTGCCATTGGCGACCAGGGACAAAGGCAACATCGTTTTTTGTATGCGGGTGGTACTAACGGTTAATGCCGGTTTCGCTGCGGGCTGGGCTTCTGCCGCTTGCAGGCCTGACACCATGAGGGCCGCTACTAGCAAGGCCATCGGCCACCAATCCTTGGCCAGTGGGCGTATCGGAACCAAATGCAAACGTAAAAAAAATAATGAGTCCGGCAAATACATACGTCTTAACTTTCAGTCTTATGGATGGTTGTCGTTGTGCGCAGGCTGCAACACCGAAGCAGGCCCGCTACCGACACTGGTACTGTCCCAGCCGCCACCGGCAGCACGGTATAGGGCTACCCATGCGCGGCGGCTTTCCCATTGCAAACCGGTGCGTTGCGCATCGGCTGCCAGCAGACCACGGCGCGCCTCTTGCAACTCCAAGCCGGTAGCCATGCCCTGACGCTGGCGCGCCAGCACGGCATCGAGCACCTGCTTTGCGTTGTTGTAGCTGCGCTGCACCTGCTCGCTGCGGTCAGCATTCAATTGCAATTGCACCAGCGCCTCTTCCACCTCGCGCACCGCACCGCGAACGCGCGCCTGGTAGAGGACCACTTTGCTTTCAAAATAGGCTTGCGCCGCTTCAATATTCGCCTGGCGCTGGCCCGCATCAAAAACCGGAATCATCAAGGACACCGGCCCCAACGACCAGGTCGTCAGGTTTTTATCCACACCAGCAATACCGAACTGCGCAGGCCCGATAGAGCCATTGATGGTCAAGCGGGGCCAGCGTTGCGCCTGGGCTCCAGCTACCAAGGCAGCGGCCTTGTAGACATCGCGCTCGGCCGCAAACACATCCGGGCGCTGGGCTATGGTTTGCGCGGGCAGACTGCCAAGGGCCAAGGCGGGTGCGTCCTGCATCGGGCTTCCCGTGCGTACCAAGGCGCGTACCTGCGCCTCGGGCAGCGCCGACAGCGCCACCAGGGCCTTGATGCCCAGGTCGCATTGCGCGCTTTGCTCTAACCAGCGGCTGCGCGCATCGGCAGCGGCAGAGCGCGCCAGGGCCAAGTTGGCCGCAGGCACCATACCGGCAGCCAGTAATTGGCCCGTCAGGCGTGCGGTTTCGTCAAAGGACTGGCTGACGGTACGCGCGTTTTCGGCCAAAGCCTGGCAGGCACGCGCGCCGAAATAAGCGTGGGCCACTTCGGCGGCCAGGGCCACACGGGCATCGTGCCATTGCGCTTGGCTGGACTGCAATTGGGCCTGTGCGCCGTCATTGACCAACTGGTTGGCGCCCACGAGGTCGATTTCCCAACTCGCCTGTAAAGAAGCTGCAGCCGTGCTGGTCACGCCCATGTCGGGCTGGCTCTCGCCCCGGCTGAGCGACACAGCGGCGCCCACCTGGGGCAGCAAGGTCGCGCGGGCCGAGGCACTGCTGGCGCGGGCTTGGGCGATGGCCGCCAGGGCGAGCGACAGATTAGGGCTGGTACTTTGCGCAGCATCCTGCAAACGCAGCAGCGAGGGGTCGGCCTGCGCTTGCCACCATTGCTGCAAAGTGCGGGTATTGCCCTGGTGCGGCAAGGGGGCTTGCCATTGCGCCGCCACCGGCGCAATGGGCGCGCTCGGTTGCTGCGGCAAGGTGCAGGCAGTCAGTAGGAGTGCGGCGGCACTGGCGGCGATGGCGCACAAACGCTTGCACAGCGCGCTGTTCTGCAAATGCTTCATTCAATAAAAGTTTTCAATACGTTAGCGCGGCAGTAATCTGCCAGCCTGCGTCGATTCCAAATAAGACCTATTTTCGGGGATTGGCGGCGATCGGCCACCGTATAGGGCTTTCAGGCCTGGCTATCTTAGGGCTGCACTGTGACACGGGCGCTTAGTTGCCATGTGCCAAGGCGCTGACCGCCGTGACCAGCGCAATACCGGCCAAAAGCCAGGCAATTTGCGCAGCGGTTTGCCAGCCGCCCAAGCGTTTTTGCAACTGCGGAATCAAATCGGCCAGGGCCACGTAAATAAAACTGCTGGACGCGATGACCAGAAAAAAGGGCAAATAGGCTTGCAATTGCTCTACCAACCAATACCCCAGCAAACCGCCCAATGCGGTGACCGAGCCGGCCATGGACACCTTGATGAGCGCCGCCTGCCGGTCTGTCGCGCCTGCGCGCAGAACGACCAAATCGCCCATATGGTGCGGCACTTCGTGGGCTAGTACGGCTACCGAGGCAATCATGCCAAGGCGGATATCGGCCATGAAGGCCGAAGCGATCAAGACGCCATCACCAAAGCAATGCACGCTGTCCCCCGCCAGCACCGCCCAGCTACCGCCGGTATGGCTGTGGCCCGCAGCATGCTCAGGCGCATGGTCATGGTCATGGTCATGGTCATGGCTGTGCGCGTGCGCACCGTGTTCATGGCCGTGGTGCCACAACTCGGCCTTGTCCAACAAAAAGAAAAACACCAGGCCGATGAGCAGTGTCATGAATAAATCATGGGCGCCGGCTTGGCTTTCAAAGGCCTCTGGCAGCAAATGCATAAACGCGGTGGCCAGCAAAGCCCCCGCCGCCATACTAAGCATGTGCTGGGTGTAGCGGGCAAGCATTCCAAAACTCAGCGCTGCCGCGACCCATACGCTGCCAATGCCAGCGCAAAGCGTACCGACCAAAATCGCAAAAATAATCACCAGCGATCCTTTTGTATTTCACCTACAGGGCTAAAACCCTTGGGGCGGGTATTGTGCAACAGGCAGGACGCAGGCTGGCTTAATGCGCTTGGTCCCAGTTCGGTCCCACGCCCACTTCAGCCAGCAGCGGCACTTTGAGCTGCGCTACCGCAGCCATGATGCGCGGTATCTCGGTGCGCATCCAATCCACCTCGGCTTGCGGCACTTCGAACACCAGTTCGTCATGCACTTGCATGATCATCCTCGTACCGTAGCCCCCCGCATCCAATGCGCGCTGTACCTGCACCATGCTGAGCTTGATTAAATCCGCCGCCGTGCCCTGCATCGGCGCGTTGATGGCGGCGCGTTCGGCCCCGGCACGGCGCTGGCCGTTAGGCGAATTGATTTCCGGGAGGTACAAGCGCCGCCCAAACACGGTTTGCACATAGCCTTGCGCTTTGGCCTGGGCCCGAGTGTCGTCCATATAGCGTTTGACACCCGCAAAGCGCGTAAAGTAGCGTTCAATATAGTTTTTGGCGGCGATGTTGTCGATGCCCAGGTTGCGCGCCAAGCCATAGGCGCTCATGCCGTAAATCAAACCGAAGTTAATCACCTTGGCATAGCGGCGCTGTTCGCTGTTGACCTGGTCCAGCGCCAGTCCAAAAACTTCGGCAGCCGTTGCCCGGTGCACGTCCAGGCCCTGGTGGAAGGCCTGCAAAAGCGCCTCATCAGCGCTGATATGCGCCATGATGCGCAACTCAATTTGGCTGTAGTCGGCACTGGCGATCACGCTCCCGGCCGGAGCGACAAACGCTTCGCGCACGCGCCGCCCCTCTGGCGTGCGGATAGGAATGTTTTGCAAATTAGGGTCGTTGCTGGACAGGCGCCCGGTCACTGCCACGGCTTGCGCATAGTGGGTGTGAACGCGTCCGGTGCGCGGCAGCGCCAGTTGCGCCAACTTGTCGGTGTAGGTACCCTTGAGTTTGGATAGTCCCCGGTGCTCCAAAATTTTGGCGGGTAGCGGAAAGTCTTCGGCCAGTTTTTCTAGCACTTCCTCATCGGTACTGGGCGCACCAGTGGCAGTTTTCTTGACCACTGGCAGACCCAATTTGACGAAAAATATGTCGCCAATCTGCTTCGGACTGCTCAAGTTAAAGGGCTGTCCAGCCAGGGCGTGTGCCTCGGTTTCCAACTCCACAATGCGCGTACCTAATTGTTGACTTTGCGCGGCCAGTGTCGGGGCATCGATGAGCACGCCGTTGCGTTCAATGCGATACAGCGCTTCGCTGCTGTCTATTTCCAACTGGTAAATAAACAGCAAACCGGCGTCCATTTGCAAGCGCGGCCACAAGGCCTGGTGTACGTCCAAGGTCAGGTCTGCATCTTCGCAGGCGTATTGCGCGGCGCGGGCAATGTCCACTTGGTCAAAGCCGATTTGCTGCGCACCTTTGCCACACACATCTTCAAAGCTCAGACCCTTGCGGCCCAAATGGCGCTCGGCCAGGCTTTCCAAGCTGTGCGCCTTATGCACTTCCAGGACATAGCTTTGCAGCATGGTGTCATGCACATAGCCACGCACGTCGATGCCGTGGTTGGCAAATACATGGCGGTCGTACTTCACATGCTGCCCCAGTTTGTGCTTGCTGGCGTTTTCCAGCCAGGGCTTGAGCAAGGCAAGCACCTCCTCGCGCGGTAACTGGACCGGGACGTCCGGATAGCGGTGCGCCAGCGGGATGTAGGCGGCGGCGCCTACGGCCACGCTCAGGCTGATGCCGACAATCTCAGCGCGCATCCCGTCCAGGGAGGTGGTCTCGGTGTCCAGTGACACCACATCGGCCGCTTCTATCAAGGCTAGCCAGCGCTGCAGCGCAGCGTGGTCCAACACGGTCTCATAGTCGGTGACGCGCGCTAATAAAGAAGGCGCTGACTCACTTCCCCGCGCCAGGGCACTTGCCACACTTAGAGGCGCTTGCGCCGCGATGTCGCCAAACAAGTCTGCGCCGCTAAGCGGGGACTTGGCGACGCCTTTGTCTAATTGCGCGGCGACTGTGCTAGCCAGACCTTTAAAGCCAAAGCGCAGATAGAACGCATGCAAGCCCGCCAAATCCTCCGAGCCGCAAAGCAAATCAGAAAACTCGGGCAGCGATGGCAACCAGGCCTTGAGATCGCAATCAGTCTTGATGGTCAGTAATTGGCGCGCGGTAGGCAACCAATCCAAAGCGCTACGCAGGTTTTCCCCCACCACGCCCTTGATAGAGGCCGCGTTGTCGATCACCGCTTGCAGGCTGCCATATTCCTGCAGCCATTTGACGGCGGTTTTTGGGCCTACTTTGCTGACGCCGGGCACGTTGTCCACGGTATCGCCAACCAGGTTCTGGTAGTCCAGCATTAAATTTGCCGGGACACCGAATTCTTCCAATACACCGGCCATATCGCGTCGCTTGCCGTTCATGGTATCGATGATGGTGATGCGCTCATTGACCAGTTGCGCCAAGTCTTTGTCGCCGCTGCTGACCACCACATCCATGCCGCGTGCAGCGGCCAAGACAGCCAGCGTGCCGATCACGTCATCCGCTTCCACACCCGGCACATCGAGCACTTGCATGCCCAAAAGACGCACCATTTCGTGGATGGGCTCAATTTGTGCACGCAAATCGTCGGGCATGGGCGCGCGCTGCGCTTTGTAGTCGGGGTAAATGGCGTCGCGAAAGGTGGGGCCCTTGGCATCAAATACACATGCCACATAGGCAGCAGGAACTTCTTTGCGCAAGGCCTGCATCATGTTGACCATGCCGCGCAGCGCACCGGTGGGGGTGCTGGTCGGATCGCCAGGCACCGCGCGCAGATCGGGCATGGCATGAAAAGCGCGGTATAGATAGCTGGAGCCGTCAATCAGCAATAAAGCGGGCGTTGGAGCGGTAGAAGTGGGATGCATGGCGGCATTTTGCCTCGCACCATGGGGACCGCTGAGCGCCGCCTACAATCCCGCCCGGTGCCGCTGGGAGTCTGCCCCGCCTTGGTGCCCGCAAAGTCCGCATAGCCGTTGGGCTCTGCGTTCTTCATTCAGGTTTGTTTCATGGCGGTTTACACCCAAGTTTCCTTCGACCAGGTCAATGCCTTTTTCCACTCCCTGGGGCTGGGGCCGCTGACCCGTCTGGAGGGCTGCGCCGGCGGCATTGAAAATACCAATTATTTTGCCGACACGGCGCAGGGGCGCTACGTACTCACCCTGTTCGAGCGCCTTAGCGCCGAGCAACTGCCCTATTACCTGCACCTGATGCGCCACTTGGCCCAGCAAGGGATCCCCGTGCCCGACCCGGCGGCCGATGCCCATGGCCAATTACTGCACCATCTGCAAGGGCGGCCTAGCTGCGTGGTGAGTCTTTTGGCAGGCAAAAGCGAATTGCAACCGGGGCCCGAACACTGCGCGCAAGTTGGCGAGATGCTGGCGCGTATGCACTTGGCCGGCCTCAGTTTTGAAAGGCAACAGCCCAATTTGCGAGGCCTAGACTGGTGGCAGCGCACCGTGCCCGAGGTGCTGCCCTTTTTGACACCAGAACAAAGCGCACTGTTGCAAAGTGAGCTGCAAACCCAAGAAGTCCTGGCGCACAGCGCAGAATATGCGGCATTGCCGAGCGGCCCCATCCATGCAGACCTGTTTCGCGACAACGTGATGTTTGCGCCCGACCCACAGGGCCGCTCCCAACTATCGGGCTTTTTTGATTTCTACTTCGCCGGGAACGATACCTGGGTATTCGATATTGCCATCTGCCTGAACGACTGGTGTGTGATGGCCGACGGAGCAGCCGATACGGCCCGCACGGAGGCTTTTATGCAGGCCTATACCCGAGTGCGGCCCTTGCAAGCAGCCGAAACGGCCGTCTTTGCCACCATGCTGCGTGGGGCTGCATTGCGCTTTTGGCTCTCGCGTTTATGGGACTTGCACCTGCCGCGCCAAGCCGCCATGCTCAAAGCGCACGATCCGGCCCCCTTTGAGCGCATACTGCGCCAGCGCATCGCCCACCCATTCGGCTCGGGCGCGTCCTCCGACACCACCCACACCACTGCATGAAACTTCATATCGTTCCCGCCCGCCAAGGCGTCCTCTGGGTCAAGCTGGGCATGCGGACCTTTTTCCGCCAACCCTTGGCGCTTACGGGTTTATTCTTTATTTTCATGGCGGTGATGTCGGTTATCTCGATGGTGCCTGTGATCGGCAATGTGCTGGCGCTCGCCTTGTTGCCGGGCGCTACCCTGGGGCTCATGGTGGCCACGCAGGAAGCGCTCAAAGGCCAATTCCCTATGCCCAGTGTTTTGATTGCGGGTTTTCGTGCCGGGCGCGCCCAACTGCGGGCCATGCTCATACTAGGTGCACTTTATGCGCTGGGTTTTGTCGGCGTGCTCGGCCTGTCCGCCCTGGCAGACGGTGGCAAATTCGCGCAAATGTATTTGTTTGGCGGCGCGGTCGGCAGCGAGGTATTGCAAGACCCGGCGTTTGAAACCGCCACGATCGTGGCCTTGGTGTTTTATATGCCTTTGTCCTTGTTGTTCTGGTTCGCACCGGCGCTGGTCTATTGGGACAATGTCAGCCCCATGAAAAGCCTGTTCTTTAGTCTGGTCGCTTGCATCCGTAATATCGGCGCTTTCACGGTTTACAGCTTGGTGTGGATGCTGGCCTTTATGGTCATCGGACTGGGCGTGGTCCTGGTAGCCGGTTTGTCCGGTAGCGAAGAGGCCGTAGCCCTGGTGCTATACCCCACGGCGATGGTGATGGCGGCCATGTTTTTTAGCTCGATTTACTTTACCTACGCGGATAGCTTCAGCATCCCCAGCGTGCACCTGGCATGAATCGGCCTTGCGCCGGCGCCGCGCGGCATCCCCATTGCAAGAGCGAGCGTCAGCCCGCCAATTAGATTAACCCTAAGGCTTTGCCGAGTTGGTAAAGGCTAAATAGCAGCAAAGCCAGGACCGACAAGCCCAACATCGCCCTATTTATACCTTCGCCAAAGCGCGCCGCCAGCCCGAACACCATCACAATCGTGGCCAAGCCACCCACTAGTGTCAGGTAAAAGCCCCCGAGAAAAGTGAGTCCGTAGGCCGGCGACTCGCGCCAACCCGCCACCAAAATAGGGCCAGTCACCAGGGTCCAAAAAATATAGGGGCCAGGACTGAGCATATTCATCACTACCGCTTTGCCTATGGGCAGGCCCGCCTCATGCTCTAAGGCGCTAGGTACCGGTGGCGCGCGCCAGGCGCGAAAAGCGCCCCAGGCCAGGTACAAAATGAACACGCCGCTCACACCGTACAAGACCTGCTCCATCCACACCGGCACCTGCGACAACACCAGCAGGCACAAGGCGATGATAGGACCGTCGCTGAGCAAAGGCGCCAGCGCCGAGGGCAAAGTGCGGCGCCAGCCCTGGCTAATGGATCGCGAGATCAGGTAGGTTTGAAACGGCCCGGGTTGGGAAGCGGCAGCAAAACCAAAACCAATTCCCTGAAGCAGATACATCCACATCCAAGCATTCTAGGTTGCCCTGCGGCAGGTTTCACACAACCGTCATAGCGCTTCGGTAACATGGAAGTCAATGCAAAAATCCGAAAACGCCACTCCCGCCGGAACAGGTACGACAGCGAGCCCGAGAAGCAGCTTGGTTAGCCCGGTACTGCGCAACTACCTTCGGACCCTATGTATGGCGCTGATGATGGGTGTTTGGGTTTCGGCGGCAATAGGGCAAACCCCTTTTCAACCAAGCGCGCAGCCAGAGTCGGTTCGCCTGCGCATGACTGAATTTTTTCAATTTCCGGTGGGGCCTAAGGGTCTGCAAATAAGCCCGTCATTGCGCGAAGCACAGGGTAAGAGAGTTTCCATGCAGGGCTATGTGGTGCAGCAAGAGGTGGCGGCGCCGGGACAATTTTTACTGACGCCGCGCCCGGTGCAAATGAGCCAGCACGCCGATGGCGAAGCCGATGACCTTCCCCCTTCCACGGTAGCGGTGTCGCTACCCGCAGAACAGCAGGACTGGATAGTCGCCTATACACGCGGCCTGGTAGAGGTGGTCGGCGTGTTGGATGTTGGCCGCCAAGAAAGCCCGGATGGGCGTGTCACTTGGGTTCGCTTGCAATTGGACAGCGAGGCCACGCGTCGCATGAACGCAGCTGAGTTCTTTAGCTACCGCCACGCCATGCAGCACAAGCACTAAGCCTGTGGAACATCGGGCAGGTGGCAAGCTGATCGCGTAAAGAAGCTAGTTTTAATTTGTTTAATAGGAGTATGGAAATGACTATGTTCAACAAGCGCCCCGCCAGGCTGGCTATTGCGTTTGCATCTGTATGGATGGCAGTCGCTGCGCAGGCCGCTCCCAGCGTGACCCGATTGACCCCACCCAGTGAGCTCTTTAGCAGCGGCCAAGCGGCACCGGTTATTGCACGTTTTTTACCGGGCCAGCGCTTTGACCTGCAGGCCACGATCCGCCCCGACGATGCCGCCAAGCAAATCAGCAGCGCGGTATTTGCAGTCGATGGTAAAACTATCGCTGCACCCGTGGCACTCAAGACCTGCGAATCTGCGTGCCTCAAAGGCGTACCAGCCAATGCGACACTGGCCAGCATTCGCGCCTTCAGTGTTGACAAACCAGGTGTGCACAGCCTGCGCGTGACCGCCACGCAAAGCGATGGCCAAACCGTGACGGCAGAAGGCAATTTTGAAGTGGTTACGCTGATGCCTGGCGCACAGAAGGTAAAAAACATCATCATCTTGCTTGGCGATGGCATGGGCGCTGCACAGCGCACCGCTGCGCGTATTGTGGCCGGCGGCTATGCCCAGGGCAAAGCCATCAAACCCTTGGCCATGGACACCTTTCCGGTCACCGGGATGGTGAAAACCGCCTCGCTCAATTCTGTGGTGACGGACTCGGCCCCCGGCATGTCGGGCTATGTGTCCGGAAATAAAAATAACAACAATGAAGAAGGCGTTTTTCCCGATGACACCACCGACCCCTTTGACAACCCTCGCATTGAGTACCTGAGCGAATACCTGCACCGGACGCAAGGCAAGGCGCTGGGACTGGTAACCACCTCCGACGTGTTTGACGCCACGCCTGCCGCCAATGCGGTTCACACTAGCAACCGTGGCGCTGGTACCGGCATCGTGGACCAGTACCTGGATGACCGGGGACTGACCGGCCTGAGCGTGCTTATGGGTGGTGGACGTAAATGGTTCTTGCCCGCCAGCACCCCGGGTTCTGCACGCGGTGATCGCACTGACTATGCCTTTTCCTCCACCGATGCGCATACCGCTGACATCGTCAAGCGCTGGGGCGCTGCGCCTGGCGCGATGGACAAAGACCGTAATCTGCTAGCCGAGTTTCAAAACGCGGGCTTTGACTATGCCGGTGATAAGACTGCACTCGACAGCATAGACCCGAAGAAATCCGAGCGCTTGCTGGGCCTGTTCGCATTGTCCAATATGAACGTGGCTTTGGACAAGATCGATGGACGCCGCAACAAGGCCATGGGCATTAGTGGACGCGTAGTCGATGACTACGGTTTTCCTGACCAACCCATGCTCGACGAAATGGCGAGCAAAGCATTGGCGGTCTTGGATCGTCAGAAGAATGGCTTCGTACTCATGATCGAGGGCGCTTCCATTGACAAACAAGCCCACAACATGGACACCGAGCGCTGGATGCTAGACACCCTGGAATTTGACCGCGCGGTGGCTTTGGCCCAGGCCTATGCCGCTGGGCGCAATGACACGCTGGTGATCGTGACCGCCGACCATGAATGTGCAGGCGTGGCGCTGATTGGTGGCTCGCGCGTCAGCGATGCGCGCCTACAAGCCCTGGTGCGTGAAGGCGGCGGTACCGCCATGCGCGACGCAGTGGTAGGGGTCTACGAACAAGCCGGTTTCCCGAAGTACAAAATTTCCGCCGACGGCTACCCTGACACCACCGATATCGACAACCGCATTCTGGTGGGCTATGGCGCCAACTCGGACCGCATGGAAGACTACCGAACCAATGCCCGACCCTTGCAGGATAGTCAGCAACCCTTTGTGAAAAAAGAGCCACTTTCTATTTATCCAGCGGGCCCCATGGCGCGTGACGCAGATGGAAAGTACATGATTACTGGCCAGGTGCCCGGTGACAGTGCTGTGCATACCGCGAGCGACATTCCTTTATCGGCTTACGGACCTGGTGCTTATGCGTTTACCGGCGTCATCGACAACACAGACGTGTTTTTCAAGCTGGCCCAAGCAGCCATCAAAGGCATCCTGCCACCACCTGGCTGGACCGGCGGGGCAGCCCACAGCAGCAAAGCGCCTTGAGGCGGTCGCCCGCAGCCTAAGCTGCCATCCCGCCAAGGCTCTCGCGGCCTGGCGGGATTTTTTTTATGTGCCTACTTGCTAGCCATTTGCGCTGCGTCAGACCCGGCACAGAGACAGGGAACTGTTCGCGCTCTAAAATTGAAGGCATGCGAGGCGAGCTGCCCCATTGCTCGGCCCTCGGGTTCACGCTAGTTTGGCCCGGAAAGAATTATAAAATGCACCTATTGCCGTTGGAAAAAGATCGTCGTCCACGCTGGCAATTTGTACCCCGAGCCAAGTTGGTGTGCTTGACGCTTGTTGGCCTATTGGCAGGCGCGGCCGCGCTAGCCCAGAGCGCACGCCCGATCCAAATTTGGCCCACTATCCCCTTTGTGCGCGGCAAGGACTTGTGCCAGTACCAAGAAAACTACGCCAAAACCAAGAACGAGCAATCCAAGGAGATGCTGCAAAACGTGGTGTCGCTAATTCGGGAAGGCGCTAAAGAGGCGGTCGCCTTTGGCATTGTTCAGGCCATGGACGACATGGAGAACGCCAACCGCGCCCAGGCCAATGCGGGTATGGGCATGGACGTGCTGCTCGAGGGCAGCTTCAAAGCCACCTTGGATGCCTATTACCGCGACCTGCAACCGGGCCAGCGCAAAATTGCGTTTTTTAACCCCATGCCCTTGACCCAACTGGTACGCGGGCTACGCGACCAAAAACGCCAAGGGTATTTAGATGACAAGCTGGTGCGCGAGCTGTATGGCATTTTCTGGGGCACCTATTCATTTGCCCAAGACTGCAATGGCCAGGTGCTGGTCACCATGCATTTAGAAGGCAAAGACGGCACTACGCGCAGCTTTCAGGCCCAAGGCTTTCCGCAATCAGTCATGCAAAGCGCAGCAGGCCAAGTGTTTGACTATTTTCAGAAAACCAAATTTCCGTCCAAAGTCATGATCGGCAACCGCGCCTTGGAATTGCTAGGTGCGCCCAGCATGCCCGTGGCGCACACCGCTGGCCCGGCCGCGGCCGAGCGTGCCTGTAGCAATATGAATGCGCGCCTTCCTACGGTGGCTGAACTGGAGTACTTGGCGGCACTAGGCGATTACAACGGCGGCGTGAGTTTGCGCAGCGACGTCTGGGTACTACCCGGCGGCATGGTGTATGCGCCAGACCTTCCCAACCCCTCGCCCGTGCGCAGCGCCGACGAAGTGCGCGGGCCGGATTTACATTTTTACTGCGTGCGCTAGAGGCAATTGCGCAAAACAGCGCTGGGCTTTTTACACCTTACGCGCGGCCTTGGGCCTCAAGCTGCGTTTGACAGGCCATGCAATGGGCGGTTTCGGGCATGGCATCGAGACGGGCTTCCAGAATTTCACTGCCGCACTCGGTGCAAAAACCATAACTACCTTGGTGCAAGCGCTTGAGGGCCGCCCCGACTGCATGCATACGGGCGATCTCGCGCTCGCCGATACAAAAATCCATATCCCGCTGAGTCATGCTTTGGGCATGGGAGTCACCAGGCCCGGGCAAAGCCTCTGCCGCCACTTCTGCCCGCGAGCGTTCGCCCCCGCGCTGCTCATGGATTAGCCGTAGCAGATCCGACAGCATGTTTTCAAGACGCTCAAGGTGCACCATGGCATGGTGGTGCTGCATCGCGGAAATAGTGTGTGTCATGGGCGCATCATGCGCCACCCACCGAGTAGCGGTCTTGATCTTTATCAAAACAATCAGCGAATGCTGGATCAACCCCGCCCCAATGGGTGACCAGATTATGAGGACACCGCTGACCCCGCTCGCGCGGTTTACAGCGCTAAGCTGCCATTGGCGATACGCACGGCAAAGCCACCTATGCTGGCAGATCGAAGGTGCGCCTGCTCAATGGTTAATTCGACATGGATCTGACTAGGCCGACCCATGGCAAAACCTTGCTCAATCAGCAAGGCATGTGTGCCGTCGGTCCAGCCTTGGGCCGCATGCAATGCGCCTGTCATGGCGGCCACCGCCGATCCGGTGGCCGGATCTTCCGTTACCCCCATGGCGGGAATAAAAGCGCGGGCATGAAAGTGCGCGTTTGCACTTACACCGCCTGCGCAATACACATAGGCGCTGACCGTGCGACCCTGAACCTGCGGCGCCACTTGCGCCCATAAACCCGGGTCAAACTGAATGCTTGTCACTGCGTCCAGGCTACTCACGGGCACCATCAGAAAAGGCACGCCGGCACTCCAAATGCCGATCTGATGACCGTCGAAACCTAATTGCACGGACGGCAAGCCTAAGGCAACCGCCAGTCCTTGCACATCAAGTGGGGTAGGCATGCATTCAGACAAACGGGGCAGGCTAAATCGCGCAAATGCAGCGTCCAACCCGTTCGCTTGGACATTGCACGACACGGGGCCGATATTTTCTTCCAGCACCAATGCAAGGTTAGCGCCGGGCCGCATGCGCTCAGCCAACGCCACCGCCGCCCCCACAGTGGGATGCCCTGCAAACGGCAGTTCATAGCCCGGGGTAAATATTCGGATGCGTGCGCTATGCCCTGCTGTTTCAGGCGGGAGCACAAACACCGTCTCGGATAAATTGAATTCGCATGTGATGGCCTGCATCGCTTCGTCGCTCAAGCCCTGGGCGTCAAATACCACCGCGAGGGGGTTACCGGCCAAGGGGGTTTGCGTGAAAACGTCGTAGATGGCGTAGGGGTAAGGCATGAATTTAATGGCAGAAAAAGTTGGCTTGATCAGGCAAGCTCAGTGCAAGGCTCACCACAGCATTAATTTTATTAATAAAAAATATTTAGTAATTAAATTTTTAACAATAAAAAACAGACTGCTCCACGCTCCAAGGCCTCGCCCAGCTCTGTAACAAAGTAAACGACCGTCACGCCCAGCACCAGGGCCAACAGGCTGACGATGCCTTGGAAAAGGTCGAATATGTTCATTGGCGGCGCCATTTTGTCAAAGCAAATTCCAAGGCAGCGCCAACACATCCTCGCTGATCCAGCGGGGATGTTCGACGGCACACAGCATCAGCCCATGGCCGATGCGTTGGTCGGGGTGTGCTTTGCGAAAGCCTTGCAAACCCAGCGTTTGTTTGCGCGTAGGTTGGGCGGTGAGTTTGATTTCTATGGGGTGAAGCCAGCCATCGCGCTCGATGATGCAATCCACTTCAGCCCCCGTGCTGGCGCGCCAGTGGTAGAGGTTTGCGCTGCCGCCTATCAAGGCCAAGGTCTTACGGATTTCGCACACCATGGCGGTCTCGAACAGGGCACCAAACAAAGGGTGGCCGCCCAGCGCCTTCGGGCTGCTCATGGCTGCGTGGTGGCAGGCCATGCCGGTGTCCAACAGATAACCCTTGGGGCTTTTGCTCACACGTTTGATGCGGTTGGCAAAAAACGGCGGCAGCTCGAACCACTGGAACGTAGCCTGCATCATGCGCAGCCAGCGTTGGGCGGTTTTGGGGTTGATGCCGATCTCGCGGCCCAATTGGCTGTGGTTGATCTCTTGCGCTGTGAGCGCACTCATCAGGCGCACAAAGCGACCAAAGTCGCGCCAGTCGCCCACTTCCCCCGCCAAGCGGGCATCGCGCTCGACATAGGTGCGGTGGTAGCCCTGCCAAAAGTCGGGCACCAGCCCCAAGTCCAAGGTTTGCGCCTTGGGCATGAAGCCGCGCCACAACCACTCCTGCAAGTTACCTGCATAAAAGCTGTCCATATCAAGGCCGTCTGTATGACTCGGCGCGGCGCGGGCGTGGTCGGCAAACGCTTGTTGCGTCCCCTGCTCCTGCGCTTGCATCCAGCGGTGCAGCCACAAACTGCTGGCGGTTTGTGGCTGGGTGTATGTCAACTCGCTCAGTGACAAGCCAGACAACTCCACAAACGCCACGCGCCCTGCCAAGCTCTCGGCCAGTGCTTGCATCACCTGCCATTGTTGCGATCCCGTCAGTAAAAATTGCCCTGGCTTGGCGTGCTGGGCATCGACGACCCGCTTGATGCTGGCGACCAACTCAGGGGCGTACTGAATTTCATCCAATATGAGGGGCGCTGGGTGGTTGCGCAAAAACAAATCTGGCTCGCTGCGGGCTTGCTCTAAGTCCAGACCGGCGTCAAAAACCACATAGTCCAAGTTGGGGAACACCTGCCGCAGCAAGGTGGTTTTGCCCACCTGCCGTGCCCCCGTGACCACCACGACCGGAAAGGCGGCAAACAAGCTTTGGAGATGCTGCGTGGCATTGCGAGGGAAATTAATCATGAATTTTAGGATCGATACTACTAAAATTCACGATTATAAATTTTCTTTTCCACTGCACTCCATTTTTTTCCCCACTCGGCATTGGGCGTGGCCCCAAGCACTGCTACTCGACCGGCGTCAGCTTGGCCACGCTCAGGGCCAACCATTTGGTGCCGTGGCGGGGGAAGCTGATCTGGGCGCGGGCGTCGGCGCCCTCACCCTCCAGCGTCAGCACTTTGCCTTCGCCAAATTTGTTGTGGAACACCTGCAAGCCCACGCGCAGGCCGTGGGCGGGGTCCGCTTTGCGGGCCACCGGGGGGCCGGCGTTATTGATATCCGTGCGCAAACTGGTGGTCGGTGCCTGCCAGGCCGGCGTGCTGCTGCCGGCCCAGGGGCTGCGCGCGGGGGCGCGTTTAGGGGTCAGAAATTTCAGGCTGCCCTCGGGCAATTCGTCAAAAAAACGGCTTTTCAGGTTGTAGCGCGTTTGGCCGTGCAGCATGCGGGTTTGCGAATGGCTCAGGTAGAGCCGGTCGCGCGCGCGGGTTATGGCGACGTACATCAGGCGGCGCTCTTCTTCCAGCCCGTCACGGTCGCTCATGGCATTTTCATGCGGGAACAGGCCCTCCTCCATGCCGGTGATGAAAACGCAATCGAACTCCAGGCCTTTGGCGGCATGGACGGTCATCAGTTGCACTGCATCTTGCCCAGCCTGGGCCATGTTGTCGCCCGCTTCCAAAGCGGCATGGGTTAAAAAGGCTGTCAGGGGCGATAGGGTTTCGCCGGTATCGCCAAATTCGGGCTCGTCCGAGTTTGGAAATACCGTGTTGGTTTGTTCAAGCGCTAGGTCCTGGGCCCTGGGCGTGGGGTCAGCGGCTACCCCTGGCACGGTGCCCGCAGCCAAGCCACGCGCTGCTTCTTGGCGGCCAAAACCTTCCAGGCGCACAAAGCTTTCCGCGGCGTTGACGAGTTCTTCCAAGTTTTCGATGCGGTCTTCGCCTTCCCGATCCTGGCGGTAATGCTCTAGCAAGCCACTGTGCTCCAGCATGGTGGCCACAATATCGCGCAGGCTGCTGGTGGCGGTTTGCTCGCGCAGTACGTCGATCTTGGCCACAAATGCCGATATCAGCGCGCCAGGCCGGCCTTTGAGGGCGCTGACCGCGTCGTGCAGCGAGCAGCCCAACTCTTTGGCAATATCTTGCAATTGCTCCAGGCTGCGCGCACCTATGCCACGCGCCGGGAAGTTGACCACGCGCATAAAGCTGGTGTCGTCCCGCGGATTTGAAAGCAAACGCAAATAGGCCAGTGCGTGCTTGATTTCAGCGCGTTCGAAAAAGCGTAAACCACCATACACCCTGTAGGCGATACCGGCGTTAAACAAAGCGGTCTCAATCACCCGGCTTTGCGCATTGCTGCGGTAGAGCACGGCGATTTCGGACTGCGGATAGCCTTCGCCCAAGCCGGGCTTGCCCGACTCCATCAGGTAGCGCATTTCCGAGACCATCCATTGCGCCTCTTCAAAGTCGCTGGGCGCTTCATAGACGCGCACCGCTTCGCCGGGTCCTTGGTCGGTGCGCAGGTTTTTGCCCAGGCGGCGGCTGTTGTGGCTGATCAACGCGTTGGCCGAGTCCAGAATGTGGCTGTGGCTGCGGTAGTTTTGCTCCAGCTTGATCTGGTGCTCCACCGCAAATTCGCGTACAAAGTCGGCCATATTGCCCACGCGTGCACCGCGAAAAGCGTAAATACTTTGGTCGTCGTCGCCGACGGCCAGCACCGCGCCGCCGGGTCGCTCACTGCTAGCGTCGGCACCGTCTTGCTTACCCGCCAGCATCTTGATCCAGGCGTATTGCAGCTTGTTGGTGTCCTGAAACTCGTCGATCAGGATGTGGCGAAAGCGCCATTGGTAGTGCTCGCGGATAGCGACATGGTCTCGCAGCACTTCATAGCTGCGCAGCATCAACTCGCCAAAGTCCACCACGCCTTCGCGCTGGCATTGTTCTTCGTAGAGTTGGTAAAGCTCCGCCTTACGGCGGGTATCGCTATCGCGCACCGGCACATCCTGCGGGCGCATGCCCTCTTCTTTGCAGTTCGAAATAAACCAGCTCAGTTGCTTAGGCGGGAAGCGGTCTTCGTCTACCGCCAGTTGCTTGCACAGGCGCTTGACGGCGCTGAGCTGGTCTTGCGTGTCCAAAATCTGAAAGGTCTGGGGCAAGGCAGCAGTTTTGAAATGCGCCCGCAAAAAGCGGTTGCACAGGCCGTGGAATGTGCCTATCCACATACCGCGCACCGAAATCGGCAACATAGCCGTCAGGCGGGCCACCATTTCTTTGGCGGCTTTGTTGGTAAAGGTGACCGCCAAAATGCCGCCAGGGTTGATGTGGCCTTCTTGCAAAAGCCAGGCGATGCGGGTGGTCAGCACCCGGGTTTTGCCGGAGCCGGCCCCAGCCAGGATCAGCGCATGCTCGGGTGGCAGGGTAACGGCGGCGCGCTGTTCGGGGTTGAGGCTGTCAAGCAAAGGAGAGGACGCGGTACTGGCAGAAAGCA
>Ga0214919_10004866_pt1 | contig 19330 bp, 18 predicted proteins | sample LL1503_MetaG_FD_177994 | JGI IMG/M metagenome (GOLD analysis project Ga0214919, IMG submission 177994) | Freshwater microbial communities from Lake Lanier, Atlanta, Georgia, United States - LL-1503 | ecosystem: Environmental > Aquatic > Freshwater > Lake | place: USA: Georgia | collected...
CACGCCGGGCTCGTCCAGCGTCAAAGTCAAAGGCGTCATCACCTGGGTGGGCGCCCATGACGGCGTGGCCGCCGAAGTGCGCCTGTACGACCGCCTGTTCAGCGACGAACAACCCGACGCGGGGGGCAAAGACTTCATAGAGAGCCTGAACCCGAACAGCCTGAAAGTCGTCACCGCCATCGTGGAGCCATCATTGGCCAGCGCCCTGCCCGACCAGAAGTTTCAGTTTGAGCGCCTGGGCTACTTTGTGGCCGACCGGGTGGACCATGTGGCGGGGGCGAAGGCGGTGTTTAATTTGGCGGTGGGGTTGAAGGATTCGTTTGGGAAGTGAGAACATGGAAACTACGGCCTACTTTCGAAATGATGTCATGGTCAAGCGACCCTATATCAAGGCGGAGAGGCTGTAATTGGCGTTGTCCAAACCGCTACGCAGAGAAATTCAAGCCGACGACGGACGCATTCGCTATTGGGTATGGATTGAAGAGTTGGGGCGTTATTTGAGAGTAGTCACCCTTGAAGACGGCACAACCGTGCACGATGCCTTTCCAGACCGGAGGTTTACACCATGAAAATTTCTTATGACAAAGCGACCGATTCGCTCTACATCCGTTTAGCGGATCGGGCGTCGGTGGATTCGGACGAAGTCAATGACGGTGTGGTGCTTGACTTTGACGTTAACGGCACTTTGGTTGGAATCGACGTGCAGCACGCCAGCCTGAGGGCGGACATCCACAACCTGTCGGTGCTCCATCTGCCATTTGGCGAATTGCAGGCTGCTTAAGCGCGGAATTCCGCTTTTATGATCGCTTACGTTGCACGCTCCACACTGTAGATCGCCGGGCGCAGCGCAGCTTTGCCCACATGCCCTATGTGCATAGCGAGTCTGCGCTGGCGCACACCCAAGCCGTGGCGCTGTTTTCGCAGCCGGGCCTAGAAGACCGCTTGCGCTCTGCGCTGCGCCACAAAGCCATCATCGACTGCTTTGGCCGCTACCCGCACCGCAACGCGGTTTTGGGGCGCAGCTCCACGCCGCAGGAGCTGGCTTTTTTGAGCGAACCGGGGTCGTCGTTTTAGGGGCGGGGGATGGCTGAATACATTGCTTTGAGGTATTCCCATCGCTAAGCGAGTGGTAGCACAGGCCAAGCCAGTATGAGCGAAAGCCGGTTGCCCGACTATCTGTCGCCAACCGCCACCTCCCGCCAACACCCCAACCCCAGCCCCTCCAGCGTATAAGGGCCAATCGCCGCCCGGATCAGGCGCAGCGTGGGCAGGCCGACGGAGGCGGTCATGCGGCGCACTTGGCGGTTGCGGCCTTCGGTGATCACCAGCTCGAGCCAGCTGGTGGGCTTGTTTTGCCGCACGCGGATGGGCGGGTCGCGCGCCCAAAGACCGGGGGGCGCTTCGACCGTGCGGGCGCGGGCCGGTAGCGTGAGTCCGTCCTTGAGCAACACGCCTTGGCGCAGAGCGACCAGTGCGGCCTCGGCGGGTACGCCGTCCACTTGCACCCAATAGGTTTTCTCCATCTTGAAGCGCGGCTCGGCAATGCGGGCCTGCAGCGCGCCGTCGCCGGTGAGTAGCAACAGGCCCTCGCTGTCGGCGTCTAGGCGCCCGGCGGCGTAGACATGGGGAATGTCGATGAAGTCTTTGAGGCCTCGCCAGCGCCCCTCTGGCGTGAATTGGCTCAGCACGCCGTAGGGTTTGTTGAAACAAATCATGTGTTGCGGCAGATTTTAGGGTTGCGGTGCGCCTGCCAAGGGCAGAGACACAGGCGACAGGTGCACCAGCGCGCGGTGGCGATAATCGGCCGCGCGCGCTGCTTGCGCCCCATTTTTTGGCCCTCTTCAAAACCTAACAAACCATGCCCGAACTGCAAAACAAACTCCAGTGGCGCTACGCCACCAAAAAAATGAACCCGGCCCAGGCCGTACCGAAAGACAAAGTGGACCGCATTCTGGAAGCCGTGCGCTTGGCGCCCAGCTCCAGTGGGCTGCAGCCCTACGAGGTGCTAGTGGTCACCAACGCTGCGGTGCGCGAGCAGATCAAAGCCATCGCCTGGGGCCAAGCGCAGATCACCGAAGGATCGCACCTGCTGGTGTTTGCGGCCTGGGACAACTACACGGCTGACCGCATCAACCAGATGTTTGACTTCACCAACGCCAAACGTGGCGGCAGCACCGAGGCGGGCGACGCCTACCGCAAAAACCTGCTGGCCAAATACACGGTGCGCGACCCGCAAATCAACTTTGAGCACGCCGCGCGCCAAGCCTATATTGGCCTGGGCGTGGCACTGGTAGCGGCAGCCTTTGAAGACGTGGACAGCACGCCCATGGAAGGTTTTGACCCCAAGGCGCTGGACCAGATCTTGAAGCTGTCCGAGCGCGGCTTGCGCAGCGTGGCCATCATGCCCCTGGGCTACCGCGAAGCCGACAAGGACTGGCTGGTCAATCTGCCCAAAGTGCGCCGCCCCAGCGCAGAGTTTGTCACCCAAGTTAATTAACGAAGCCAGGAGTACCCCGACCATGATCACGCTATGCGGCTTTGCCGTCTCCAACTACTACAACATCGTCAAACAGGTGTTGCTTGAAAAAGAAATTGCGTTCCAAGAGGAACACGTCACCACCGGCAGCAAAGACGCGGCAGTGCTGGCAGATTCCCCCTTGGCCAAAGTGCCGTTTATCCGCACGCCCCAGGGTGGTTTGTGCGAAAGCGCCGTCATCCTGGACTACCTGGAGGCGCAGTACCCCGCCCACCCCTTGCTGCCCAGCGACGCTTTTGCTGTGGCCAAGGTGCGCGAGCTCATCACCTTTATCAACCTGCACCTGGAGCTGGTGGCGCGCGAGCTTTACGGCCAGGCCTTCTTTGGTGGCACGGTGACCGAGGCGGTGCAGGCCTCGGTGCGCAAGCGGCTGGAGAAGAACATCGCGGCCTTCAAACGCCTGGCCAAGTTTGCCCCCTATGTGGCCGGTGACAGCTTCACCTTGGCCGATTGCGTAGCCTTTAGCAACCTGCCACTGGTGGGCATGGCAACCCGCGCCGTGCTGGGCGAAGACTTGCTGATTGCCAGTGGCGTGGACTACAAACCCTATATCAAGCTGCTGGGGGAGCGCCCCAGCTCACAAGCCGTCATCGCCGGGCGCAAAGCAGCCATGACCAAGCCCTGAGCGTGGTAACAGCCCACGCCCCGGCGCAGCCTGCAGCCACACGCGAGGCGCAAGCGACGCATACGGTCATCGTGGTGGGTGCGGGCTTTGCTGGCATTGGCACGGCTATCCAGCTGCGCCAGGCGGGCATTGATTTTTTGGTGCTGGAAAAAGGCAGCGAGATTGGTGGCGTGTGGCGCGACAACAGCTACCCCGGTTGCGGCTGCGACGTGCCTTCGGCGCTGTATTCCTACTCGTTTGCACCCAACCCGCGTTGGAGCCGGTTTTTTGCCCCCCAGGGCGAGATAAAGGACTACACGCGGCGCACCGCCGAAGCGTTTGGCGTGATGGACCGGGTGCGCCTGCAGCATGAGCTACTGGAGGCGCGTTGGGTAGATGACCAAAAGCTCTGGCGCTTGCAAACCAGCGCCGGGGTGTATTGGGCGCAATTTGTGGTGATGGCCAGTGGCCCGATGCACGTGCCGGTGCTGCCGCAAATCAAAGGCATGGACACTTTTACCGGTGTGCATTTCCACTCCGCACGCTGGAACCACGGCTACGACCTGCGTGGCAAACGGGTGGCGGTGATTGGCTCGGGCGCCTCGGCCATTCAGTTCGTGCCCCATATTGCGCCGCTGGTCGAACGGCTGACCTTATTTCAGCGCACCGCGCCTTGGGTGTTGCCCAAATGGGACCCGCCGATCACGGCCCGCTGGCAAGGCATCTTCCAACGGTTCCCGTGGACTCAGCGGCTGCTACGTGGGGTGTTGTACCTGCAATTTGAGTTGCTCAATGCCAGCCTGAACTACCCGGCGCTAGTCAAGCGCATTCAAGCCCAAGGTGTGAAAAACATTGCGCGCGGCGTGAAAGACCCTTCGCTTCTGGCGCGGCTGGTACCCGACTACTCGGTCGGCTGCAAACGCATTTTGCTGTCTAACAGCTGGTACCGCGCGCTGGCCGAGGCCAATTTGGAGGTGGTAGGCGGCGTGACCGAAGTTCAGGGCCACAAGGTGATTTCCAGCGATGGCAGCACTTGCGAGGTGGACGCCATCATTTTTGCCACCGGTTTTGAGGTGGCCAACCCGCCCATTGCCAGCCGCATCGTGGGCCAGAGCGGTACCACCTTGGCAGCGCAATGGCAGGGCTCACCTGCGGCCTATTTAGGCACTATGGCGCAAGACTGCCCCAACCTGTTTTTGACCTTTGGCCCCAATTTGTACACCTACTCGTCCGCCTTTGTGATCCTGGAGGCGCAGTTCACCTTCATCCTGTCGGCCATCACCATGGCGCTGCACAAAGGCATCGCCACCATTGCGGTGGACCCCGCACGCTTGGCCCGCTACAACCGCAGCGTGCAGGCGGCGCTGCAAGGCACGGTGTGGAATAGCGGCTGCACCAGCTACTTTTTGGACGCCAGCGGGCGCAACAGCACCAATTGGCCCTGGACCACCTTCGCTATGCGCCGACGCCTGGCCCGCTTTAGGCCGCAGGAGTTTGTGACCCAAACCCGCAACCCTTGAAGGGAAAACCACCATGAGCATCCAAAACTTCTTCATCAACCGGTTTCTGAAGTCCCGCCGTACCGCCAGCCTGCAACTCTCACCCGCGCAGCGCCTGCGCCAGGGGCGCAAGTTCCTCAGCCGGGACTACGGCAAAGGACGACCCGACGTGGCGGTACGCGCGGACGTAATCGCCGGAGTGCCCGTGGAATGGGTGGAGCCCAAGGCGCTGTCGCAGGACGCGGGAGCGCCCATTTGCGTGTACCTACATGGGGGCGGATTCATCGTCGGCAGCCTCAACAGCCACCGAGACATGGCCACGCACCTGGCCCACATGGCCCAGGTGCGCATGCTGATGGTGGACTACCGCCTAGCGCCTGAGCACCCTTATCCGGCGGCGCATGAGGACGCGATGGCTGTGTACCAAGGGCTGCTGGAGCGCGGCGTTGCGCACAGCCAATTACTCTTGGGTGGCGACAGCGCGGGCGGCAACCTGGCGCTAGCCACAGCGCAGTCCATCCGCGATGTGGGCTTGCCGCTGCCACGCGGTCTGGTGCTTTTTTCACCCTGGCTGGACTTGACCCACGGGGGAGATTCGATCGCAACAAATGAAGACACAGACGCCATGCTGCACCGGCAACTGTTGGTCGACGCCTTGGCCATGTACGCGCCCACAACATTGGCCACAAACCCAAAAATTTCGCCCCTGCTTGGCAACTTGAAAGGTCTGCCACCGACCCTGACCGTGGTCAGCCTGTCCGAAATTTTGCGCGATGACGCTCTGCGTCTGCACCAGCAATTGCAAGCCGTGGGCGGCGACAGTACCTGCCTGCAATGGAAGCACACGCCGCACGCCTTCCCGGTGATGGCGCGTCTGATGCCGGAGGCGCGCGACGCTTTGCGCCAGACGGCGGGCTTTATGGCCCGGGCACTGCGCCGCTAAGGTCGCCTTAGTTGGGCGCTACCAGGGGCCAATTTGACGCCAATGCGGCGTTCAGGCCCACTGCACCTTGCTGCTATTGGCGTACCAGGAGTCCACCTTGGACTCGACCACACTCTCAATCCGGCTGCGGCGGATTTTCATGGTCGGGGTCAGGCAGCCGTTCTCGATCGACCAGGGGTCTTTGGCCACCACAATCATTTGCAACTTTTCGTAATCGGCCACTTGGGCGTTGACCGCGTCGAGCAGTTGCGCCAGCTGCGTCTGCGCGGTCGCGCGAAACGCCGGGTCGTTTTGCTTGGGCCGAAACTCCTCGCCCAGCACCACTACCGCGTAGGCCGCAGCTTGGCCCAGGCCAGAGACCATGCTGCTCTCGACCAGCGGGTGGTTGTTGAGCAGGTTCTCGATGGGCGCCGGCGCCACGTATTTGCCTTTGGAGGTTTTAAACAACTCCTTCAAACGGCCGGTTACCTTGAGTTGTCCATCGGCACGCTTGGAGCCCAGGTCTCCGGTGCGGAAAAAGCCGTCCTCGGTAAAGCACTCGGCATCCAGGTCGGGGCGCTTGTAATAGCCCACCATCTGGCCGGGGGACTTGATCAGGATTTCGCCCTCCGGGCTGATGCGGGCTTGCACGCCAGGGTTGGCAATGCCGACGTAGCCCGGTTCGTTGAAGTCGGGCGTGGCGGTATGGGAATAGGTAAAGTCCTCTGTCATACCCAGGCCTTCGAGCAATTGCAGGCCTAAGCTACGGTACCAGCGGATCAGGTCTGCGGGCAAAGGCGCCGAGCCACTGAAGGCCAGCACCGTCTGGTCCAGGCCCAAACCGGTCAGTATCTTGCGCGCCACTATTTTGTTGAGGATGGGAATGCGCAGCAGGAGCGCCAGTTTGCGCGCAGGCATTTTGGCGAACACCGCCTGCTGGAACTTGAGCCACAGGCGCGGTACCGACACAAACAGCGTGGGCCGTGCGCGCTGCAAGTCGGAGGCAAAGGTGTCAAGCGACTCGGCAAAAAAGACGTGTACCTGGCCCACCACAAAGCTATTGCATTCCACCACCGCGCGCTCAAACACGTGCGCCAGCGGCAGATAGGACAGGATGCGATGCTCCTGCCCCGGCGTGACTGCGCCACCCATGTTCTGCGACACCGACAATTCGGTTGAGGCGGTAATGCGCTCAAAGCTGTGCATCACACCCTTGGGCTGACCAGTGGAGCCGGAGGTGTAAATCAACATGGCCAGATCGGTGCCCGCGCGCTGGGGAAAACCGGCAATCGGTGTGGTGCGTGCGGTGATGGCGTCCCAGGTGTCGTACGGCGTAGCGGGCGCCAGGGGAAAGGCAATGCGTGGCATGTCCGCAGGCACGCCGGGTTCTTGCTCAGGCCAGGTGTCGAGCTTGCCAACAAACAGCAAACTGGCCTCGCTGTGCTCCAGCACAAAGCGAACCGTAGCCGCCGACTCGGTCGGGAAGATGGCCACCGTGGTGTACCCGGCCATCCAGATGGCCAGCTCGGTCATAAAAAAGTGCGCGCAATTTTTCGACAAGATGCCGATGCGCGCGCCGGGCGCAAGGCCCAGGCCGTGCAGATGCGCTGCCATGCGCCGGGCCTGGTCCATGGTCTGGCCCCAGGTGTAGTCGACTACCTTGCCCTTGCCCACTGGCTGGGTCAGGTAGACCTGGTTTGCCAGGTTCTTTTCGTGGTCGTAGATGTAGTCCAGCATCCGCTTGGGGTTTGTCATAAAGGTGGCTCCTTGGTTGGTGTGGTGTTCTAGGTCGTGCCCCAAGCCAGCGCCAGCTCGGTGCCCTGCTTGATGGCGTGCTTTGCGTCCAGTTCGGCGGCCTTGAAGGCGCCGCCAATCAAGTGCACCGTGCAGCCAGCGGCCAGCAGCGCGTCTTGCAGTTCGCGCTGCGGCTCCTGGCCCGCGCAAATGACCACAGTGTCGGCAGGAATGGTGATTTCCTTGTCGCCCACTGTGATGTGCAAGCCGGCATCATCGACCCGGCGGTAGGTGACACCATTGACCATTTCCACCGCGCGGTTTTTGAGGGAGGTGCGGTGGATCCAGCCGGTGGTCTTGCCCAAGCCCTCGCCTACTTTGCCCGCCTTGCGTTGCAGCAAAACCACCTTGCGCAGGCTTTTTTCAATATGCGCGGCTTGCAGGCCCCCGGCGGTGGAATACGTGGTGTCCACGCCCCACTCAGCAAAAAACTTCGCTTTGTCCAGACTGGGGCTCACACCCTCGTGCAGCAGGTATTCGGCCACGTCAAAGCCGATACCACCCGCGCCAATGAGCGCCACGGTTTGGCCGACTGCGCATTTGTCGCGAATCACGTCCAGGTAGCCGACCACTTTGGGGTGGTGAATGCCTTCAATCTCCGGGTGGCGCGGGCTCACACCGGTGGCCAATACGACTTGGGTAAAACCGGCATCAGCGAGCAACTGCGCGCTCACCTTGTGGCTGAGTTGGAGCTTCACGCCCGTGAGTTCAATCTGTTTGCCAAAGTAACGCAGCGTCTCGTAAAACTCTTCTTTACCCGGAATCTGCTTGGCAATGTTGAACTGGCCGCCAATCTCGCTGGCGGCGTCAAACAGCGTGACGTCGAGGCCCCGGCGCGCCGCTGTGGTGGCAAAGGCCAGCCCTGCCGGACCGGCTCCGACCACAGCCACACGCTCCCTTTTGGGCGCCGGAGTTTCGATCATCAGCGTCTCGTGGCAGGCGCGGGGGTTGACCAAACACGAGGTGATCTTGCCGCCAAAGGTGTGATCCAGGCAGGCCTGGTTGCAGCCAATGCAGGTGTTGATCTGGTCGGCCTTGCCCGCAGCGGCCTTGTTCATAAATTCGGAGTCGGCCAAAAATGGCCGCGCCATGGACACCATGTCGGCCATGCCGTCGGCCAGCACCTGCTCGGCCACTTCCGGCGTGTTGATGCGGTTGGTGGCGATCAGCGGAATGTTTACTTTTCCTTTGAGCTGCTGCGTGACCCAAGCAAAAGCAGCGCGCGGCACCTTGGTGGCAATCGTGGGAATGCGCGCTTCGTGCCAACCAATGCCAGTGTTCAAAATCGTCACGCCTGCGGCCTCTAACGCCTGGGCGAGTTGCACTACCTGGTCCAGCGTGGAGCCGCCTTCGACCAAGTCGAGCATGGACAGACGAAAAATCACAATGAAGTTCGCGCCCACCTTGGCACGCGTGCGGCGCACGATTTCCAGCGGAAAGCGGATGCGGTTCTCGTAACGGCCGCCCCAGGCGTCGTCGCGGTGGTTGGTGTGGGCCGCGATGAACTCATTGATCAGGTAGCCCTCCGAACCCATGATCTCCACCCCGTCATAGCCCGCGCTTTGGGCCAGCGCTGCAGCGCGCACAAAGTCTTCTATGGTTTGCTCCACCTCTTCGGTCGTGAGCGCGTGGGGGCGAAAGGGGTTGATGGGCGCCTTGATGGCGCTGGGCGCTACCAGTTCGGGGTGGTAGGCATAGCGGCCAAAGTGCAAAATTTGCATGCAAATCTTGCCGCCCGCCGCGTGCACCGCCTGCGTGACGACTTTGTGTTTTTCGGCTTCCTCGGGCGTGGTCATGCGGGCTCCGCCGGGCATGGGGCGGGCGCGGTCGTTGGGCGCAATGCCGCCAGTCACCATCAGCGCCACACCGCCGCGCGCGCGCTCGGCGTAAAACGCGGCCATGCGCTCAAAGCCGTTTTTGGCCTCTTCCAGGCCCACGTGCATCGAGCCCATAAGGACACGGTTTTTGAGGGTCGTAAAGCCCAGGTCTAAGGGGCTAAGCATCAGTGGGTAGGCGGTCATGGATGGTCTCTCTCAGGGTCGATTCGGCACGCACGCGCGTTGGTGCGGCGCGAGTTTAGGCCAGCGCTGCCAGCCCGAAATTGCTTTGTGCGACAGAGGCACCTCACACATCGCGGCGACCGCACGCCGGGCACGCGGCAACGCAGCCTAATCGCTTGCTTCATCCTCTTGCGTGGCCGCGTCGCGTTCGGCGCGCGTGGCCGGGCGGGCAATTTTTTTCAGCCGCACCAGACGTGCGTGCTCGATACCGTCTTTTTTGATCTGGCGCTCGGCGTCGATCTTTTGCCCGACGGCCAGCCACTGCGCAAATTCGTCGGGCGTCTCCAAGGTAATACGCCCCAAGCTGCCCGCGCGAAAGTCGTAAATCGCGATCTCTGCCGCCTTTTGCAGGTTGATGCGCCCGCCCGACTGCAAGGCGCCGCGCTTTTTGCCAATGGCGCCCAGTATTTCCTCGTCGCTCATGCTTGAGACGCCCTCGATCTTGTAGCGCGCCTCCACTTCGTGCGGATAGTGCTGGCGCAGGTAATCCAACAGTTCCAGCGCCACTTCTTCTTCGTTAAACGCGTTGCGTCCGATAGCGCCGCTGGCCGCCAGGTTGTAACCGCTCTTGGCCACGATGATGCGCGGCCAGAGAACGCCGGGGGTGTCGTAAAGGTAAAAGTCGTCGGCAATCGTGATGCGCTGTTCGATTTTCGTCACGCCAGCCTCGTCGCCGGTTTTGGCTGAGCGCTTGCCCTTGAGGGTGTTAATGAGTGTGGACTTGCCCACGTTCGGAATGCCGCAGATCAGCACGCGCATGGGTTTGGCCATGCCACCGCGTTTGGGCGCAAGCAGGTGGCAAGCCGCCACCAGTGCGCGCGCGGGGGTGGACATGCTCGCGTCCAACCCCAGGGCACGTACGCCAGGCTGGGCGTTGTAATGTTCAAGCCAAAGCGCAGTGCGCGACGGGTCTGCCAGGTCTTGCTTGTTGAGTACCTTGAGCGTGGGTTTGGCGCTGGTGATTTCGGCCAACATGGGGTTGGCGCTGGAGCCGGGCAGGCGCGCGTCCAGCAGCTCGATAACCACGTCAATGTCTTTGATGCGTTCGCCAATGGCCTTGCGCGTGAGGTGCATGTGGCCGGGAAACCATTGGATGGCCATGTTCTTGTTCTCTCAATTGCTTTGGGGAGCATCCATTGTCCGGCACTTTGCGCCGCCTGCCCCAAGCACAAGCCCGAGGCGCCCCCTCCTAGATCTAGACCCTTGCAGCGGGCTGGCCCAGGCGCTGGGGCGACAGATACTGTTCCAAGTAGCGGTCAAAGGGCAGGCTGTCGGCCTGTTCCGTCTCATGTTGGGCCTGACGCGAAGCCTCAGCCAGTTGCTGAAAGTGGGCCAGCGCATGGGCCGCAAGGGGAATAGCCAACTCTTGAGCCTTGGTCCGCGCCGAGTGCCCTTTGGCAAAGGCGGAAAACGATCCCCCAAAATCCTGCTCCACGGAGCGCAGCACGCGCGCCGACGGCAGCGTGTCAGGGTGTTGCAGTGCGTGCTCGGCATGCGCGACTGCGTCCTGGTAGTCCGAGCTGCCGTGGGCGGCGTCCAGGGTCTGTGCCATAGGCGCCAAGGCGTGCACCAGCTCCAGACCCCAGTCGCGCAAGGCCACGGTGGCGTCGCCGCGCTGCAAGCGCAAGCCCGGTTCGCGTCCGCGTTCGGCCACGCACTGCTGGTTGCGCGCCATGGCGGCAATTTCATGGGGCGAATCGTCGGGGCTGGGCTGGCTCAGGCAGTGCAGCAAGAACACATCCAAAAAACGCAAAGTGCGCGCGTTGATGCCCACGGGCTCAAACGGGTCCAGGTCCATGAGACGCACCTCCACGTACTCCACACCCCGCTCGCGCAGCGCGTGCAAGGGGCGCTCGCCCTGAAAAATCACCCGCTTGGGCCGTATGGTGCCGTAGAACTCGTTTTCAATTTGCAGCAGGCTGGTGCTTAGTTGCCGAAAATGCCCGTCGGGCGCGCGCACGCCAATGGCTTGGTAGGGCGCGTAGGGCACGGTGAGCGCCTGGTGCAGCGAGGCGGCGTAGCCCTCCAGGCTGTTGTAACTAACCGCCAACGCACTCTGTGCGTCGCTCTGGTAGCCCAGGCGGCCCATGCGCAGCGAGGTGGCGTGCGGCAAACCCATGGTGCCCGGATGCAGCACCTGCAGCGAATGGCTGCGCCCGGCCACAAAAGACTCGCACACGGCGGGCGACGCGCCAAACAAGTACAGCAACAAAAACGCATGGCGGCGGAAGTTGCGGATCAGCCCGAAATAGGCCTGACTCGACACGTCAGGCATGGACCAGTTGTAGTGGATGCCGGATATGGTTTGCATGCGCCGCCCATAGCGGTAACCCAGGCCACTGCGGTACACGGTCTTGGCCATTCCAACATTGGAGCTACCGTACTGGCCCAACGGAATCGCGTCGTCGGCCGGCAGTTTGCACGGCATGCTGGACACCCACAAGATTTCGTCGCCCATGGATTGCAGGGTGAACTTTTGCACCTCGCGCAACTCGTCAATGCAAGCCTGCACGCCCGTGTGTACGCCGGTGATGAGCTCGACCTGCGACTCGCTGAAATCGGTGGTGATATGCGGATGCGTGAGCGCCGAGCCCAAATCCACCGGGTGCGGGCTCATGGCCAGCGCACCATCGGGCTCGCAGCGCAGGCTTTCTTTTTCTATGCCCCGGCGAATGCCGAGCAATTGCTGCGGGCTCATACAGCCGGGGGCGGGTTTGCTTTCAATCATGCCAACAGGCCCTCTTATTCCATCCAACGGCTATGAAGTTAGCACAGTCGCATGTAAATGGGGTGCAAGGGGGCTATTACAAGCCGTGCCAAGGCTTTGCAAGCACGGGGCGCGCGCCGCCTTAAGTCAAATGCTGGCTGGCGCGGCTAATCTCAAACGCACCCTGGGCGGGACCGCTGGCGGGCACGCTGGCGCCGCTTCCGTCCATCACTGCGCCCAGAGCGTCCTGCAAGCGTTCGGGCGCATCGTCCTCCAAGCCGATCCAACTTCCCTGTGTCAGCGTAATTTGCGCAGCTTCTACGCTGCCTGCGCCTGCGCACAAAATGGTGCGGGTCGGCGCGTCCTGGCCCACCAACACCAGCATGGCGGGCACCACGGCCTCGGGCTTGAGCGCGGCCAGCACCTGGGCTGGCATCAGATCCTCGGTCATGCGCGTGGCAGCGGTGGGCGCCAGGCAGTTGACGTGGATATGGTGCTTGGCGCCTTCGATGGAGAGGGTTTGCATCAAGCCCACCAGCGCCATCTTGGCTGCTCCGTAGTTGCTCTGGCCAAAGTTTCCATACAAGCCGCTGCTCGATGTGGTCATCAGAATGCGGCCATATTTTTGCGCCACCATGTGCGGCCACACGGCCTTGGTGCAATGCACTGCTCCCATGAGGTGTACGTCCATCACCATGCGAAAGTCATCAAGCTCCATCTTGGCGAAGCTTTTGTCGCGCAAGATACCGGCGTTGTTGACCAAGATATCCACCCGACCCCAGGCGTCCACCGCGTGTTGCACCATGGTCTGAACGGCTGCAAAGTCGGTTACCGAGGCGCCGTTTGCCATGGCCACACCCCCGGCGGCCTCAATTTCAGCCACCACTGCCTGCGCGGCCGACACCGAACCGCCCGAACCGTCGCGCGCACCGCCCAGGTCATTGACCACCACCTTTGCGCCGCGCGCGGCCAGCGCCAGCGCATGCAGGCGCCCCAAACCACCGCCCGCACCGGTCACAATGGCTACACGGTCTTTAAAGTCCAGGCCCATAAAATTCTCCAACTAGGTTGCAAAAGGCCGTCGCGGCCCACAAAACAGGGACTGACTCTACTGCACCGCGCTCGCCGTCCTTTTCACCCCCCGCAACCCATGCGACAAACTTGGTGACCCCAATGGAACTCAACTCCGATATCCCCACTGCCCCCCCACGCGACGCGGCCACCGTGGTTCTGCTGCGCGATGGCGTACAGGGCCTGGAGGTTTTTTTGGTCAAGCGCCACGGCTTGTCCGACGTGTTGGGCGGCGCCTACGTGTTTCCGGGCGGAAAGCTAGACGCCGCCGACTGCGAGGCAGCGCACCACGCCCACTTTGACCGCGCACCCCAGGACTTACATGCGTCCTTGGGCGAAAGCGAGACCGACCAGGCCACGGCCTGCGGCCTTTTCGTGGCAGCGTTGCGTGAAACGTTTGAAGAATCCGGGGTCTTGTTTGCAGATGCCAGCGGGCCAAAAACCGACGCGCCAGCCGCGGGCTCCGAATTTCACGCCCGCCTGGCAGCCCAGCAACTTCGCCTGCACACCAGTGCGGTGCAACCCTGGACGCGCTGGATCACGCCGCGCATGCCCTCGGTCACCAACAAGCGCTTTGACACCCGATTCTTTATCGCGGCCATGCCAGTGGGCCAATTTGCGGGGCACGACAACGTGGAAACTACCCAAAGCGCCTGGCTGGCGCCGCGCACGGCGCTGGAGCAGTACTGGAGCCGGGAGATCGAACTGGCTCCACCACAAATCATGAGTCTGGCGCATTTGTCGCGCCACGCCACGGTGGCCAGTGCGATGGCTGAGGCTACTGCGCGCAAACCGCCCGTCATCATGCCCGAGGCCTTTAACGAAGAAGGCACGCGGGTTGTTTGCTACCCCGGCGACGCGCAGCATTCGGTGACTGCGCGTGCTATGCCCGGGCCCTCTCGCTTGTTTTGGCGCAACAAGCGCTTCGAGCCCGCGCAGGGGTTTGAAGCGCTCTTTAGCTAAACCGCTTTCAATAGGCGGTGTCAATCATGGACATTGATCCAGCCAATTAGACGCCGACATGGGAGCGGGTTAAGCTGACGCGGTCTTTGGCAAATTCTTGTTCAAAGCAAACGCGTTTTTTTAACCCTCCAAGGAGATTCCCATGGCAGCACTCAAAGGCTCCAAAACGGAAGACAACCTGAAAGCCGCCTTCGCAGGCGAGTCCCAGGCCAATCGCCGTTACCTGTATTTCGCGAACAAAGCTGACGTCGAAGGTCAGCCTGACGTGGCAGCCCTGTTCCGTTCCACCGCCGAAGGTGAAACCGGACACGCCCATGGCCACCTCGAGTGGCTAGAGCAATGCGGCGACCCCGCAACCGGCATGCCTTTTGGCTCTACCCGTGACAACCTGGCCTCTGCGGTGGCCGGTGAGACCCACGAGTACACCGACATGTACCCCGGCATGGCCAAAACGGCCCGTGACGAAGGCCATGACGAAGTAGCCGACTGGTTTGAAACCTTGGCCAAGGCCGAGCGCTCACACGCCAACCGCTACGCAAAAGCATTGACCGAACTGGTCGACTGATCGTGCCGCGCCAGTCCCACAAGGACTGGCGCGCGCAAATCATCTGGGTTGGGTATTGCTTGCAGCGCCCAACCCAGATCATTTTTCTGACGCCCCCGACACACAAGGTGCACCATGGCAACCGAAGGCAATTTGCAGGCTCCCACCCGCCACCCCATCGACTGGAAGGGACCGGACTATTACAACGAAGCGTCTGTGTTCCACGAAATGGAGCGCATTTTTGACATCTGCCACGGCTGCCGCCGCTGTGTGAGCCTGTGCGGCTCCTTCCCCACCCTGTTCGACTTGGTGGACGAGAGCAAAACCATGGAAGTCGACGGTGTGGACAAGCAAGACTACTGGAAAGTGGTGGACCAGTGCTATTTGTGCGACCTGTGCTACCTCACCAAGTGCCCCTACGTGCCGCCGCACGAGTTCAATCTGGATTTTCCGCACACCATGCTGCGCGCCAAGGCGATCAAGTTCAAAAAGGGCGAAGTCAGCACGGGCGAAAAGCTGCTGGCCAGCACCGATTTGCATGGCTCATTTGCTGGCATTCCCATCGTGGTGCAGGCGGTCAACGCCGTCAACAAGACGCAAATGGCCCGCAACGTGATGGAGTCCACCTTGGGCGTCGACAAGGACGCCTGGCTACCCACCTTGGCGACCAAGAAATTTCGCTCCAGCGCCCCGAAAGCCAAGTCCACCGTGGTTCAAGATGGCGCCAAAACACCGGGCAAGGTGGCAATTTTCGCAACCTGCTACATCAATTACAACGAGCCCGGCATCGGTCTGGATTTGCTAAAAGTCCTGGACCACAACGCCGTGCCCTACGTCATTGTGAACAAGGAAAAATGCTGCGGCATGCCCAAGCTCGAGCTTGGTGACCTGGACGCGGTCAACACCAGCAAAGAAGCCAATATCCCGGTGCTAGCGCGCTATGCCCGCGAGGGCTACGCCATACTGGCTGCGGTGCCGAGTTGCGCGCTGATGTTCAAGCAGGAAATCCCGCTCATGTACCCGCAAGACGCCGACGTGCAACTGGTCAAAGAGCACATGTGGGACCCGTTTGAATACCTGATGCAGCGCAAACGCGATGGCCTGCTGCAAACCGAATTTAGTACACCGTTGGGCAATGTGAGCTACCAGATCCCCTGCCACGGTCGGGTGCAAAACATTGGCAAAAAGACCGAAGAGATGCTCAAAATGGTGCCAGGCACCACCGTTAACACGCTAGAGCGCTGCTCCGGCCACGCTGGCACGTTTGGCGTGAAAAAGGCATACCACCAGCAGGCGATGAAGATTGGCAAGCCGCTCTTCAAAGCGATGGCCAATATGAAAGACGGCAGCAAACCCGACTTCATCAGCTCGGACTGCCCGCTGGGCGGCCACCACATTGCCCAAGGTTTTGAAGTCAACGGTCTGGGTGCGCCCGAGCTGCAACACCCCTTGAGCCTGATTGCCAAAGCCTACGGCTTGAAATAGTTTGAACTGGGAGAGAACCACTATGCAACTGACCGGAAATATCACCCCTGAGAGCCTCATGACCTTGGAGGCCTATACCAAATACCGCAAAACCCACAAGGCTGAGGTCATGGCCCACCGCAAGCTGCGCAGTGTGCGCCTGGGCGAAAACATCAACCTGCAGTTTGAGAGCGAAACCACCATCCGCTACCAAATCCAAGAAATGCTGCGCATTGAGAAGATTTTTGAGGAAGAAGGCATCCTGCAGGAAATCGAGGCCTACGCCCCGCTCATGCCTGATGGCAGCAACTGGAAAGCCACCATGCTGCTGGAATACCCAGATATCAATGAACGAAAGCGCGAACTCTCGCGTCTCATTGGCGTGGAAGACCGGATGTTTATTGAAGTGGAAGGCCAAAGCCGCGTCTACGCGATTGCAGACGAAGACCTGGACCGTGAGAACGATGAAAAAACTTCGGCCGTGCACTTTGTGCGTTTTGAACTCACGCCGACCATGTGCGCAGCCATCAAGGCGGGAGCTGCCGTCAAACTGGGCTGCGACCATACCCACTACCCGGCGCACACACAAATTGCAGTCGAAACGCTGGCATCCTTGGCGGGTGACCTCAGGGACTGAGTCCCTCGCACCTTCAATACATGAGTGGCCCTAACCGGGCGCGCTAACGAAAAAGGGCTTGAACCTCGCGGTTCAAGCCCTTTTTTGAGTGTTGCATATCAATCTTCGACAAAGGCCTCTTCTCGCTTGGCCTTCACCGATGGCATTAGCACAATAGCCAACAATACTGCAGAAGCAGCCAGCAAACTGGCTGACAATGGGCGAGTCACGAATACGGTCCAGTCACCACGGGACAGCAGCAGTGCCCGGCGCAGGTACTCTTCCATCATTGGCCCGAGAATAAATCCTAGCAGCAGCGGCGCAGGCTCGGCTCCAAGCTTGATAAAGATATAGCCGATGAAGCCAAAAATACCCACCATCCATATGTCGAACGTCGTGTTGTTGGTGGAGTACACACCAATCGCACAAAACAGCACTATCGACGGGAACAACCAGCGGTAAGGTACGCTAAGCAGCTTGATCCAAATGCCGATCAGGGGCAGGTTCAAAATCACCAGCATCAGGTTGCCAATCCACATCGAGGCAATCAGGCCCCAGAACAACTCGGGGTTGCTGGTCATAACCTGCGGCCCCGGTTGGATGTTGTGGATGGTCATTGCGCCCACCATCAGCGCCATCACTGCGTTGGGCGGAATACCCAAAGTTAGCAGGGGAATAAAGGACGTTTGAGCACCCGCATTGTTGGCCGCCTCCGGTGCGGCCACGCCACGGATATTGCCCTTGCCAAATGGCACCTCGCCTGGGCGCAGCTTGGTTTTTTTCTCTAGCGTATAGGCGGCAAAAGCCGCCATGACCGCACCGCCGCCGGGCAAAATACCCAGCAAAGAGCCCAGTGCAGTGCCGCGCAACACGGCTGGAATCATGTTTTTGAAGTCTTCCTTGGTAGGCATTAGGCCCGAGACCGTAGCGGTAAACACCTCGCGCTCGCTCTCGTGCTTGGACAGGTTGCTGATGATCTCGCCGTAACCAAATACCCCCATAGCAATCACAATAAAGCCAATACCGTCGGTTAGCTCTGCCACATCAAAGCTAAAGCGCGCCACACCCGAGTTCACGTCGGTGCCCACCATACCCAGCAGCAAACCCAGCACGATCATGGCCACCGCCTTGATCAGAGAGCCCGAGGCCAGCACCACGGCGCCAATAAGCCCCAATATCATGAGCGAGAAATATTCAGCCGGTCCAAACTTGAATGCCAACTCCGTCAAGGGCGCCGCGAAGGCCGCCAAAATAAGGGTTCCTACGCAGCCCGCAAAGAAAGACCCCATGCCAGCGGCCGCTAATGCCGGACCGGCGCGCCCATTGCGCGCCATTTGGTAGCCATCAATCACCGTCACCACCGAAGACGACTCACCCGGCAGGTTCACCAAGATCGCCGTGGTCGAACCACCGTACTGGGCGCCGTAGTAAATACCTGCCAGCATGATCAGCGCCGCCACCGGTGGCAATGCATAGGTCGCTGGCAGCAGCATGGCAATAGTGGCCAAAGGGCCGATACCAGGTAAGACACCAATCAAGGTGCCCAGCAAGCAACCGACAAAAGCGTACATCAGGTTTTGCAACGTAAACGCCACGCCAAAGCCCAGGGCCAGGTTGTCAAAGAGTTCCATGGTGTGGCTTCCTTAAGATTTGATAAACGTGGGCCAGACCGGAAACTGCAGCTTGAGCAGCAAAATGAATGCTGCGTAACTCAGAATGGCCAGGATGATGGCGAGGATGGTCACTTCTTTGAAGTTGAACTCCTCGCCTGCATTGCTGGCTATGAACGTGAGCGCAAAAATGCCGACGATCAGCCCCATGGGCGGCAGGCCGATACTGGGCAATCCACCCAACGCGGCGCCAAAAACCAGGTTAGCCGCGATGATGAAGACCAACGGCTTCCAGGCAAAACTGCCGATCTTGTCGCCATCTACCGTTTCCACCACCAAGGCCTTAAAGGTGATGACCGCCCCTAGCACCGCCAGCAGCACGCCCAATACCAAGGGAAAGTAGCCCGGGCCCATGCGTGCCCCGTTGCCGATGGTGTAGCCACTGGCACCCCATGCAAAGGCAATACCGACCGCCATAAACATCAGTCCGGAAAAAAAATCCTTCTGACTTTTTATGTTCATAAATCTTCTCCTCATTTTTTTTAGTGGCTTTGATTTTGCACCGAAAAAATCAACGCCCGGATTCAGTCAATTGGGGCGTCGCCCCGAGCACCTCTTCGAGCACGGTAAATCCCTCGGCCACGCGCAACGCGCCCGATAAACGCAAGGGCTGCATCCCGTCGGCCACGGCCTGGCGGCGCAAGGCGTCGATGTCGGGTTGGGCGGTAACCAGCGCCCTGAGCGGCTCAGACACCACCAGCAGCTCGTACAGGCCCATGCGCCCCTTAAAGCCGGTCATGCGGCATTCCACACAACCCACGGCTTTGAAGGGCCGGTAGTCCCCGTTCAAGACCCAAGGCTTCACAGCCTGGGCGAGTTGCTCAACCGGGGCCTGTGGGTCTGGAGCGCGGCAGGTCGGACACAAAGTCCGCACCAGACG